>Ga0073934_10001083_pt1 | contig 69363 bp, 65 predicted proteins | sample LarsenN4metaG_FD_76834 | JGI IMG/M metagenome (GOLD analysis project Ga0073934, IMG submission 76834) | Hot spring sediment bacterial and archeal communities from British Columbia, Canada, to study Microbial Dark Matter (Phase II) - Larsen... ... | reverse complement strand
TCCAGCACCGCTACAACAACTGGCGGCCCCACGGCGCTCTTGGCGGCAAAACACCCGCCCAGTACCTTCAAGCCCGCCATGTCGAGGAGACCTCACGTTCTCAGATGTCTTGAACCTGGACAGAGGGTTGCCAAGATCCGGCTTCGCGGATTCAATCGGCGCGGACGTGCGTCGAGGGGGCGGCGAGCGCCGCCAGAGGGAGCTTGGGAGGGTCTCGGTGCGGTCTGCGGGTCGACCGGTCGTAAGCTTTGGAACATTGAAAGTTGCAAAGGAAGCGCGCGATGACGGTTCGATTGTCATTCGCTCCACCGAGCCTTTGCCAACACTCGGCCGGCCTCTGCCGGACCGGCTTCGGCACTGGGCCGAGCGCACACCCGATCGCACATTCATCGCGGAGCGCGACAGCGGAGGCGGCTGGCGGTGTGTATCCTACGCCGAGATGTCAGCTTGCGTCGCGCGGGTTGCGACCGCATTGTTCGCGCGGAGCCTGTCGCCGGAGCGGCCGATCGCGATTCTTTCCGGGAACGACGTCGAGCACGCCAAGCTTGCGCTCGCCGCCATGACGGTCGGGGTGCCGTATGCCCCGCTTTCGCCGGCATACTCCCTCATCTCCAGAGACTTCACGAAGCTGAAGCAGATCATTGCGCAACTTGCGCCACAGGTCGTCTATGCAGCGGACGGCCGAGCGTTCGCGGCCGCAATAGAAGCGACGTGCAGTCCCCACACCGAGATTGTGACCCGCGACGGCGAGGCGGCAGGAGGTCGGGCTACGACTCCCTTCGTCGCTCTGGAGGTGCAGGCCGATGACGAAGCCGTTGCTCGCGCGGTCTCGGCCATCAGACCCGATGCCATCGCCAAGATTCTTTTCACATCCGGATCGACCGGCGCGCCGAAGGGCGTCATCACCACCCAGCTCATGCTCATGGCAAACCAGGCGATGCTCAGTCATTGGTTGCCGGAGCTCGCCGAGACGCCACCGGTTCTCGTCGACTGGCTGCCGTGGAACCACACCTTCGGTGGCAATCACAATTTCGGTCTCGTGCTCAACAACGGCGGCACGCTTTTCATAGACGGGGGACGCCCTACGCCGACCGGCTTGGGCGAGACAATTCGCAATCTGCGCGACATTTCGCCAACGCACTATTTCAATGTGCCGAAGGGCTATGAGGAACTGCTTGGTGCCTTGCGCAAAGACAAGGCGCTGTGCGTGACATTCTTCAGTCGATTGAGATTCGCATTCTGCTCCGGCGCCAGCCTGCCGCCGCATCTTCGGTCGGAGCTGTTGACCCTTTCGAAGCAGGTTGCCGGGGTCGAGGTGCCTCTGATCACCGCCTACGGTGCGACGGAGACGGCGCCGGCCGCACTGGTCAATACGCTCGAGACGGCAAGACCTGGAAACGTCGGACTTCCGCTCCCCGGGGTCACGCTCAAGCTGGTGCCAAACAGCGCGAAGCTCGAGGCGAGGATCAAGGGGCCGAACGTCACTCCAGGATACTGGCGCGAGCCCGAGAAGACGGCTGCGGCCTTCGACGAAGAAGGGTTCTACTGCCTTGGCGATGCGCTACGATTTGCCGATCGCGACGCTCCGGAGAAGGGATTTCTCTTCGATGGGCGGCTAGCGGAAGACTTCAAGCTGGCATCCGGCACATGGGTCAGCGTCGGGCCGGTGCGGCAGGAGCTGCTCGCTGCATTGCAGCCGATTGCGCGGGACGCAGTGATCGTGGGCCAGGATCGCAATGAGGTTGCGGCGCTGGTTTTTCCAGACCTGGAGGAATGCCGCAGGCTCGCGTCCCATGCGCCGGGAGGGGATGCCCGGTCGCTTCTCGCGTCGGATGCGATCCGCGATCACGTCAGGTCGGCGCTTCTGCGCCATTCTGCCGAGAATCCTGGGGCATCAACGCGAGTTGCCCGCATTGCCCTTGCGGCCGAACCTCCCTCGATCGATGCCGGCGAGATCACCGACAAAGGTTCTCTCAACCAGAAAGCTGTGATCGCGCGCCGCTTCGATCTGATCGACGCGCTCTACCGCGACGAACCGCATCCGCTGATCGTGACGGCGGCCGGGCCGGTGACGTGACGTCGTCTCACCCAGTGGTCGCGGCGCGACGCTTGGCGCGCGCCCTAATTGCCTCGGCATGAGCGAGCACGCGTTCCGCGCGGATGACAATCGGGATGTCGATCATCTTGCCGTCAAGCTTCACGGAGGCCCGCCCTTCGGCTTTGGCCTTCTCGTAGACGTCAATGACCTTCGAGGCCCATTCGATCTCCGCGGGTTTCGGGCCGAATTCCTCATTCAGAATTTCGACGTGCTTCGGATGGATGCAAGAGGCACCGCGGAACCCGAGGCGCCGCGCCAAACGGGCGGAGGCGCGATAGCCCTCGAGATCGGAGAAGTCCGCAACCGAGCCAATGACGCCCATTGGCAGCAATCCATTGGCGACGGCAGCGATGGCGACCCGCTGCTTCGGGTAGAACAGAACGTCGGTGGCCGGCTCCCCGCCGATTTCCATGGCGAAATCCTCCGATCCAAGTCCGACTGAGATGAGACGCGGATGTGCGGCGGCGATCTCCTCCGTGCGTGCGAAGGCCGCAGGCGTCTCGATCAAGGCCATGAGACGGGTGTGGCCGACGCGCATCCCCTTCTGGGCCTCCATCCGGTCGATGAGCTCCGCAAGCAGCCGGATGTGTCCGGCGCCGTCCACCTTGGGCAGCATGAGTGCGCTGATTGCGGGCGAGATTGCAGCCTCGATGTCCCGGACGGCAAGTTCCAGCGGCTGGTTGATGCGCACGACGACGTCGGCCCCGCTGCGCGCCACCTTCGGGGCCGCGTCGGCGATCAGTCCGCGCGCCGTCGCTTTTTCCGACGGCGGGACGCTGTCTTCCAGGTCCAGGATCACCGCATCAGAGCCGCGCGTGTGTGCCGTCTCGACGAACTTCGGGACGTTGACCGGAACGAACAACATGGAGCGCCAGACGGGAATGGGGGGCGGGTTCTGCTGCATCGGCATGGTCCTTTTCATCTACGCGCGTTGATACGAAGATGCATTACCGCGTCCGCCGCTGTCGAGGCGTCGGGCTCGATCGATGGCTGTCTGATGGAGGGATCCGCCATGCTGCCGCCTGATCTCAGCTTCATCGAGGATGAGCAGCAGCTCAGAGCCATGCATCCGGCGCCCATGAGCCGGGCGACCGACAAAGTGCTCAAGCGCCTCGACCGGCACTGTCGCAGCATCATCGGGCTTTCGCCATTCTGTCTGATTGCGACTTTCGGACCGGGGGGCGCGGATGTGTCGCCACGGGGTGATCCGCCCGGCTTCGTCCGGGTGATCGACGACCGTCATCTTCTGCTGCCCGACCGGATCGGCAACAACAGGCTCGACAGCATGTCGAACCTCCTTGCGAATCCCGCAATCGGGATGCTGTTCCTCGTGCCGGGGATGGGCGAGACCCTCCGAGTCAACGGGCGCGCACGGATCACCTCGGATCAAAGGCTGCTGGCCGACTGTGCCGTCAGGGGGCGCGCTCCTATCGTTGGCGTTTTGATCGAAGTTCACGAAGCATTCCTGCATTGCGCCAAGGCGCTTGTGCGCTCCGACCTTTGGAATGTTCAAAAGCACATCAACAGAGACCTGCTGCCAACCTACGGGCAGATGCTGACCGATCACTGCGTTGGGCTTACGCAGGAGGAGTCCGATCGTCAGGGTCGCATCATGGCCGAGCGAGGGCTCTATTAGAGCGCCCCGGGTTTCTGCCGCGGCTCGCCGACTGCCTTTCGTGTCAGCAAGGGTCAGCTGGTGTAGGAGCGCAACGGCGTGTCATCGATTGGGCATCCCTACCGTCCTGCCAGTCAACCGCGTCCGCCGAATCGAGAAGGGCAATGAGTGGCGGCGGACTTCGCAGAGGCTTCACAGCTATCGATCCGACCATGGCAACTTGCGCCCGGCATGGCGGCAATTGCATTTCGCCTCCGCTTTGGTTCCGAACTGTTGGAGCGGGGGGAGCCAAAGCTCGCTCCGGCGATCAGCCGCGTCGGGGAAGGTTCTTTGCGTTGCGGCCATAAGTTCGACCATCGGGGTAGTATTCGGCGTTGTGCTGCACAGAAGCGGCTGCGTCTTCTCCATCGATGGCCGCAATGAAGGCGAGCGTCAGGTCAATCCCAGCCGACACGCCGGCGGAAGACCAGATATTGCCGTCCCGGACCCATCGTTGATTGACGGCGGTCACGCCCGAGAACTCTGCCAGCTGCGGCATCGCCTTCCAATGGGTCGTCGCCCGTCGGCCGTGAAGCAGACCCGCTGCCTGCAAAATGAACGAACCGGTGCACACCGACAGGATGTGCTGGGCCGAGCGAGCTCGCGTGCGAAGCCAGTCGATCAGGGTCGCGTTCTTGGCCTCGTCGAACGCCGCAAACCCGCCGGGTATCAGCAAGTAGTCGAACTCACCGCAGCTCGCGAAGGAGTGGTCGGCCACTGTCACAAGCCCCTTCGCACACCTTACGGAGCCGCCACGTTCGCTCACCGTGAAGCATTCCGGGCCTTTGGCATAGTCGCGCCACATCGTTGCCATCTCCCAGGGGCCGATGAGATCGAGCTCCTCGTAATTGGAAAACATGAGGAAGGCGAAGCGCCGGGGGCGGTCCGTCATGTTCGTGCCTTGTCAGGTGAAGGCCAGTTGCACCTTCATCGAGCGGGTGCGGTCGGAGGCGAGCGCGAACGCCTCGCGGGCGGAGACGAAGGGGAGCGTTGCCGAAATCAGCGGGCGCACATCGACGAGTCGCTTTGCAATCAGTTCCACCGCCAGGGCGAACTCCTCGTGAAATCGGAACGTGCCGCGCAGATCGAACTCCTTGGCGACCAGTGTGCTGAGGGGCAAGGTAGCGGTGCCGCCGAGTCCGACCTGCACGATGACGCCGCGCGGCCTCAGTGTGTCGAAGGCCTGCGCCAGCGCCTTGTCGTTGCCAGACGCCTCCATGACAACGTCAAAGGTCCCCTTGCCGACCGCGAAGGCCGCGAGCGCATCCGATTCACGGGCGACGTTGATGAATCGGTCGGCGCCGAGCTTGCGCATCAGCGGTCCTTGTTGGTCCAAGATGTCGGTCGCCACGATCTCGGCAGCCCCGGCGCGACGCGCTGCGATCACACAGAGCGCGCCGATCGGGCCAGATCCGGTGACGAGCACCCGTTTGCCGAGGAGCGGCCCGGCGCGCCGCGCTGCGTGCAGGCAAACGGCTAGCGGTTCCGCCATTGCGGCTTCGCCGGCCGACACGTCTGCCGGCACGACATGACATTGACCCGCGTCGGCTGTGATGACTTGGCGGAACGCCCCCTGCACATGCGGAAAGCGCATCGCACTGCCATAGAACCGCATGTCGAGACAGTGCATCTGCAGGCCCGCGAGGCAGAATTGACAGCGGTTGCACGGGAGGCTCGGCGACAGTGCGACCCGATCGCCCGCTCGCAGACCGGAAACGGCGTCGCCCACCCGTTCGACGATGCCAGCAACCTCATGCCCCAGAATCATCGGCTGCTTCAGCACGATCGAGGAGCCGATGGCGCCGTGATGGTAATAGTGCAAATCAGAGCCGCATATGCCGCCGGCTTCGATACGAACCCGAACCTCCCTCGGTCCGGGATCGCTGGCAGCAACATCCTCGACCCGCAAATCTCGGGCTGCGTGCAATACGACGGCCTTCATCCCACCCTCGGTTGCTGAGCATCTCCGCGGGAAAGACTAGGGCGCCGTAGCACATCTCGCCAGCAGATGTTGCAGCCGGCGATCAGGTCTAACGGGTATGGATCCGGGTTCGCTTGTAAACCGGGTAGTATTTCACGGGCGTCGGCACGGCGTAGTACTTCTCGCTCGGCAACGTGCTGTAGCCCGGCACCCGATTCCAAGGGGCTTCAAAGGCGTTCGCCGCCCATGCGGGATAGGAGCAGAATTGTCCGCGCTGACTGCAGGCGTCCGCAGGGCTCGCAAACGGCCCGAAAACGCCGGCCATCGCCCCCAGAAACACAAGCTTTTTCATGGCGTGCTCTCCAATGAGTCTGGCGGCTTCCGACCAAGGCAGCTGGAAAGGCAGATAGTCGATCGGGCATGCGCCGCCAACCGGCATCGCGAGGAATTGATCGCGCGTGCAACTCCGATAGAGTCGGGTCGGGGCTTTCACAGCAGGACCATCGCGATGCAACAACGTACTCCGCTCGGCTACTCAGCCTGCCCGCACGACTGCCCCTCGACGTGCGCCCTCGAGATCGAACTTCTCGGGAACAATCGCATTGGCAAGGTGCACGGCGCCAAGGACCAGACCTATACGGCCGGGGTGATCTGTAACAAGGTGGCTCGGTACGCCGAACGGGTGCATCATCCCGATCGGCTGCTGCATCCGCTGAAGCGCAAAGGACCGAAAGGCTCCGGCCAATTCGAGCGGTGCTCCTGGGATGAGGCCATGAGCCTCATCGCGGAGGCGTTCCTCAAGGCGGAGCGACACTTCGGAAGCGAGTCGGTGTGGCCCTATTATTTCGCCGGCACCATGGGGCTCGTCATGCGGGACGGCATCCACCGGCTGCGGCATGCCAAGCGCTACTCGCAGATGTTCGCCTCGATCTGCACCACGCCGGCCTGGACCGGCTTTATCGCGGGGACGGGCAAACTAGCCGGGCCGGATCCCCGGGAGATGGCAAAAGCCGACATGGTGGTGATCTGGGGGACCAATCCCGTGAACACCCAGGTCAATGTCATAACGCACGCCGTTCGGGCGCGAAAGGAGCGCGGTGCGAAAATCGTCGCCATCGACGTCTATCGGAACGGCACGATGGAGCAGGCGGACCTGGCCTTGTGTCTCAAGCCCGGCACGGACGGCGCGCTCGCCTGCGCGGTCATGCATGTGCTCTTCCGCGACGGTTTCGCGAACTGGGACTATCTTGAAAAATACACGGATTGCCCCCGCGAGCTTGAATCGCATCTGAGATCGCGCAGCCCCGAGTGGGCGTCCGCGATTACCGGGCTGTCCGTCGCGGAAATCGAGACCTTCGCCCGGATGTGCGGCACCACGCCTCGGACGTATTATCGGCTGGGCTACGGCTTCACGCGCCAGCATAATGGCGCGCACAACATGCACGCGGCCTCGTGCATCGCCTCTGTCACAGGGAGCTGGCTTCACGAAGGCGGCGGGGCTTTCCACAACAACGGAGCGATCTTCAAGTGGGATAAGTCTCTAATCGAAGGCAGCGACGTTCTCGACCCGAAAACGCGCATGCTGGATATGAGCCGGATCGGACCAATCCTCACGGGCGACCCAGCTGACCTAGCCGGCGGTCCGCCGATCGCGGCGATGATCGTGCAGAATATGAACCCGGTTCAGGTTGCCCCCGAGCAGCGACTGGTCAAAAAGGGATTCGCGAGGGACGACCTTTTTGTCGCCGTACACGAACAATTCATGACGGCGACCGCCAGAATGGCCGACGTCGTCATCCCGGCCACCATGTTTCTTGAGCACGACGACATCTATCAGGGGGGCGGGCATCAGTACATCGCGTTCGGACCGAAGCTGATCGATCCGCCAGGGGAGTGCCGCTCCAATCATGACGTGATCGTCGATCTCGCCCGGCGGGTCGGTGCCAGACATCCGGGCTTCGAGATGACGCCGCGTGAGATCATTGACTGGACGCTCCGACATTCGGGGTGGGGAACCCTTGCGGAGCTTGAGGCCAAGCGCTGGATCGATGTGCAGCCGGATTTCGCGACGTCGCATTATCTCAACGGATTCGCCTATCCGGACGGCAAGTTCCGATTCAAACCAGACTGGCCGACGGTGCCGGCAGGTCGCAAGCACGAGTGGGGAATCTCGCATCTTGTGCCCGCCTTGCCCGATCATTGGGATGTCAACGAGAAGGCGGATGCCGAACACCCCTTCCGATTGGTTACGGCTCCGGCGCGGAATTACCTCAACTCCTCGTTCAACGAGATGCCATCGAGCCGACAGCGGGAAGGCAAGCCTCGCGCCAAGATTCATCCGGAGGATCTCGCGGCGCTTGGGGTCGTCGCGGGACAGCGCATTCGCATGGGCAACGAGCGCGGCGAGATTCTGCTGACCGCGGAAGCGTTTCCCGGCCTCCAGCGTGGAGTTGTCGTGGTCGAGGCGATTCCTCCCAACGACGACTTCGAAGGGGGCGAGGGGCTCAATACCCTGACGAGCGCGAAACGGATCGCGCCATTCGGGGGAGCCGCATTTCATGACAATCACGTCTGGATTCGTCCCGCCTGAGGGGGACCATGCGTGCGGCGGGCGACGAGCACCGATCAGCTGCGGTTCTTTCTTTCCCGAACCTCAGCGAAGACCTGCCAATCGGCGGCCTTTTCGAGACCGAGGCGCTTTCGAATCGCAGGGCTGCCAGCCCGCAGGAACGGGTTTGTTGCGAGCTCTTCGGAGACGCGCGTCGGCAGCGTCGGCTTGCCGGCAGCAACCAGCCTCTCGACCTCGGCAGCGCGGCGCTGAAGTGCTTCGTTCTCCGGCTCGATCGTCAGCGCGAACTTGACGTTGGCGAGCGTGTATTCATGCCCGCAGTAGAGTTCCGTATCGGGCGGCAGCTTCGCGATCTTCGAAAGAGAATTCCACATTTGTTCCATGCTGCCCTCGATCACTCGGCCACAACCCACGGCGAAGATCGTGTCGCCGGCGAACGCCACAGCCTCGGAAGGCAGCCAGTAGGTGATGTGGCCGGCGGTGTGGCCGGGTGTGTCAAGGACCTGAACACGGACCGAGCCGAAACTGAAAGAGTCCCCTTCGCCAACGAGCGAATCGAGGCCCTTGATCTTGGCAGACTCGTTCCGCGGGCCGATCACGATACAGCCGGTCTCGGCTTTCAGGTCCGCGATCCCCTGGGTGTGGTCGGCATGGTGGTGCGTCACCAGGATGTGTGTGAGGCGCCATCCCTTGAGCCGCAGAGCATCGCGAATTGGGGGCGCATCAGGCGCGTCGATGGACGCCGTGACGTTTGTCCCTGGCTCATGGATCAGCACGCCGAAATTGTCCTTGAGACACAGGAACTGGTGAATCTGGATAGCGGGCATGATGCAATCCTTGAGCGATGATGCCGCTTGATGTTGGACCAAGTGGCAACCACCTAAGCGCAGGCAGGTTGACGCGGCGCTCAGCGATCACTTGGCCACGTGCTTGCCGACGAGCATCAGCGCAGACACCCGCTGCACCTGCCGAAGACACCGACTTCGTCCCCCGATCAAGGGTGTTGCCGGGAACACTAGCAGTGGTGTCCGGGAATGCAACCGCGCTGCGGCTCTTTGCGGTTTCGGGCATAATGCAAATCGGATTGAGCGGCGCGACTTCAAGCCACCCACGCGATCAATGCAGCCAGATGTCACCGACCTCATGAATTTCTATGGCCGCCCGATCGGCGGCATGGTCCGGCGCATTCTGGCGCAGAGGATCAGGGCCAGGTGGCCGAACTGCAAGGGCGCAACGCTGATCGGCCTTGGATATGCCACTCCCTATCTCGGTTCCTTCAGAGGAGAGGTTCAGCGGCTCATGGCCCTGATGCCGGCGACGCAGGGAGCGGTGGTGTGGCCGGCTACAGGGCCAGTCATGACCGTCGTCATCGACAGCGAGAGCCTGCCGCTCGCGGACAACTCCGTTGACTACCTCATTGCGATCCATGCCTTGGAGTTGACGGACAATATCCGGGCTGCCCTTCGCGAGATCTGGCGTGTGCTCAAACCGGAGGGGCGGCTGCTCCTTATCGTTCCGAACCGGCGAGGGCTTTGGGCACGGTTCGACCACACGCCGTTTGGTGCCGGGCAGCCATTCAGTACCGGTCAGATCCGGCGTCTGCTGACCGACGCCATGCTGACGCCGATCGACGTCGGCACCGCTCTCCATATGCCACCGCTCGAGCGACGATTGATTTTGCGGTCGGCGATGACAATCGAGCGGATGGGCGGCAGAGTCTCACCCGGCTTTGCCGGGCTGGTTGTCGTTGAAGCACGCAAGGAGCTCGTCGTCCCGTTGGGCAGGGTGGCGGTCGCGCGCAACCTTAAGGTCCTCGTACCGGCTCGCGGTGCCACTTCCTCAAAGGCTTCCGGCCAATCGGCCGAGGCAATGTTCTGCAGCGGGGGGTGATGGAGCCGTGGCGGGAAACGGTCGCTTTGCGCGACCGGCGTTGCGGCGTTGGTCGCGCCATCATGGCGACGCCATGGTTTGAGATGAAGACGGATGCCAGACGACGCGCCGTTGGTCGGCGCACACTTGGGGGCGGATCAAAGGCGGATTTGCGGATGGTGACCAACCAGTTGCCTCTCGTGCGTCGGAAGCTCGGCCGCCGGCTGATTACGGGTCTCGCCGCCTTTGGAGTCCTCATCGGTCCCCAGGATCGACTGGCGCTGGCTCAGACTTCCGCGCCGATGCTGACGCGCGCGGAGTACGAGGCCTGTCAGGGCCGTGACGAGGCCGGATTTCGACGGGCCATAGAAGCGGTGACCGGCGGGGGGCTCAAGCGGGGACTTCAGGGTGTCGATTATCGAGCCGTTGTGGTCGACGAATGGCGGAAGGGCGGGTTCGATGACGTTATGAACCGGCGTGTCGATGCGGTTGTCGACGAATTGCGCACCGAGACCAGTTGGACGGACCTTCTGACGTCGCTGGCATCCAAGGAGACGGCTCAACAGCTCGCAACGGCGGCGGCTGAGCGCGTCTACCGATCGGATGACATCAGGCGCGCCGTCGAGGAGATCGCGAATGGTGTCGGGCGCGAGGTCGGAAAGCGCATCGAACTGGCGACGGCCGATTCAGCCGAGCCGGCCATTCAGTGTTTACAGGCGTTCCTGGGGCCGAGATATGGCGCGACCATCGCCGGGATCGTCGCGCGCGATGTCGAGCGCGAGTTCACGCTCGATCCGGCAAGGACGGCGGCGTCGGTGACAGCGCGACAGATCATCGCCGAAGGACGCGAGGGTATCGCCGGCGCCGTCATTCTCGTCGTCCGACGGCAACTTGCGAATCTCGCGACGCAGATAGGACATCGCATCGTCGGAGCCGTTCTCGGCCGTCTGGTTGCCGTTGTCGCAGGGGGGGTCGGCGTCGTTCTCGTCGCAAAGGACCTTTGGGAGCTTCGTCACGGTGTGCTCCCGATCATCGCGTCAGAGATGAAGTCGCCGGCGACCCGCGACAAGGTGCAGGACGAGTTGGCAAGGGGGATTGCCGAGCAGATCGGTGAGCAGACGCGGGAAATCAGCGCCAAGACCGCTGATCGGGTGGTCGAAATATGGCGGGAGTTCCGCCGGGCGCACGCAAGGGTGGTGGAACTCGCGGACAGGAATGATCGCTTCAAGCAGTTCATCGACACCGTGCGGCCGCAAAATCTCGCACGGCTGGATGAGACCGTGGGCCTCGTGCTGGCCAGCGAGGGTGAGCCGGCGCTCTTGAAGCGTCTTGAGAACGGCACGCTCTATGAGGCTGTGGAGCGGTTGCCGGCGCCGGCGTTCCAGATTGCCCGGGAAGTGCGGTCGCTCGAGTCGGGGCTGCGATGGCAGGCCCTGGCGGGCGACTCACTGGCCAGGGTGATCGAGCACGAACTCTACCGGCGCAATGGTCCGGAGGAGTTTACCAAGGCCGCGCTTGTAAGGCTGTTGAGTCTCGACGACCGCCTTGCGATCGCACGTCTCGCCGGCCTGAAAGGCTCGGTCAGGGAGCCGCTCCTTGAGCTCGACGAGGGACCGCTGCGAAAGCTGGCGCGCGGGTTGAGCGAGAGCGAGCTGCAAGCACTGTCGTCCTACCTGACCAGCCTGCAGAGCGAGGCACGAACGAGACTGCTCGCCGCCGTTACCGAGCAACCGGCTCGCCTGCGACTCGTCGCGCCTGAAGGAGTTCGAGAAGCGATCCTGGCGAGCCGTGATCAGGCTGCCGCCATCGGGATGCTGCTGCGGGCCGACAGCGTATTCGATTTCGTGGGGTTCGGGCAGGATGTCGCACTGGTTCGGGAGGGCAAGGTCAGTCCAGGAGTCCTCTGGGCGCGCTATCCGATTGCCATCCCGTTCCTTGCGGGGCTCGGCGTTTTCGCCGTTCTGGCTTTTTGGCGCCTGATCTTCGGTCGGCGCAGACGTCTTGTCATCGAAACCTCGTCCAAGGGGTAGAGCGGGCGACGGGCGGAGTTGCCAACAACCGGCACGCTTCCGGGGCATGACACGTGCTGCGGATCACGCATAATGGACTGCCATGAGACTGATTCGTAAGACTCACCCCGGTCATTTGGCGGATGCCGCCGGCCTTGGAGGAACAGCGGAAATGGGCCTCAAAGCGCCTTCAATTCTGACGTTCATGATTTCGGTCATCATGGTCGTCGTGGTCGTCATCGCCAAGTTCTTCGGGGCCTCAATTCCGCTGATCAGCGGGCATGAATTCTACGTCCTTCTTTGCGCCTACGCCCTGCTTGTGCTCGGGTGCATGACGCGAGCGCTATGACTGCCGGGTATCGTGACGGCGCAGGCGCGATCTGAGTTGTTCTGTCGCGCGGCCAAGAGCGCGCTGGTGAATTGGCCAGCGTGCCCGTTTTAATGTGTTCATGAGCAATCGCCCGCTCTTGAAGACGCAACGTGATCCGCTGGGCCACGCCGGCTCTGGCCATTTGATGGGACGAGACATTCTCGTCGCCATGCTGCTCACAGTGGCTGCCGCCGCCTGCATCGGCGCGGCGTGGTGGGGCGGTGGCGGCGGCGAAACCTCCTCAAACGCGACACCGCAGCTGCCAGCGACCGAGGTCAGCGAGCACCAGCGCCCGTGACCGGCGCCGAGGACGGTGGTCGCGCAGCCATGCGAGCGCGGGTGAGCCAGGTCTTAGCCGGCCGGCAACGGAAAGCCCGGCGGCCAGCTATTGCGCGGTCCAGCCACCGTCAATCGAATAGTTGGCGCCGGTGATGGAGCCGGCCGCCTCGCTTGCCAGAAAGGCGGTCAGCGAAGCGACCTCCTCAGCAGTGATGAACCGCTTGTTGGGCTGCGCGGCAACCACCATCTTCTTCGCGTCCTCGACCGAAATGCCCTTGGAACGGGCCAGATCCGGTAACTGGGCCTCAACAAGCGGTGTCCAGACAAAGCCAGGGGATACCGCGTTGCATGTGATGCCCGTCTCGGCGAGTTCGAGCGCCACCGTTTTCGTGAACCCGGCAAGCCCGTGCTTAGCTGCGACGTAGGCGCACTTGAAAGGTGATGCTACCAGCGAGTGGGCAGAACAGATATTGATGATGCGACCCCACCGCCGCCGCTTCATCCCAGGCACGGCTGCCCGCACCGTGTGGAAGGCCGATGTCAGGTTGATGCCGATAATGGCATCCCACTTTTCGATCGGGAACTCCTCGACGGGCGATACGTGCTGGATCCCGGCGTTGTTGACGATGATATCCACCGAGCCAAGGGCCTGCTCGGTCCTGGCCACCATGTCGGCGATCTGATTGTGACGAAGCATATTGGCGGCATCGAAGATCACGCGTGTTCCTGCAGCGGCGACCTTGTCGATTGCGGACTTGTTGTCAGCCTCGGTGCCGAGGCCGTTGACGACGATATTTGCACCAGCTCGAGCGAGTGCGACTGCGATCGCGTTGCCGATCCCCGATGTCGATCCCGTGACAATGGCATTGCGTCCTTTGAGACTCATGTTGTGAGCTCCTCCTCATGCATGGTGTTCACCTGGCCCGATCGGGGTTCTTGTCGTGCAGAATCCCCGAAAGCCTGAAGAACCGCACCGTTCTCGGAGTTCCGAGACCGGCTGGAACTTTCGTTTCGGCGATCAATTCAACCTCGGCGAAACGCCGCGTAATGTGGGTTGCATCGCGACGCAAACTCACGAGCAAGGCCGGCGTCTGGCTAGAGCCGGTAAGCGGTCGCGTCAGCTCAAAGTGATCGCGGGGCCGCGGTCCATCTCGCCATGCGACCACCGGAGTTGGGTCGTCACGCAAGTAGTAGAGCAATTCGGCAGTCATGGCACGTTCGTCGGCCAGAATCGCGGCAAATGGAGCATTCGCTCTGCGCGCGGCGGCTAGGTGGTCTCGCGCTTCAGAGACCAGCGCCTTCCAACCAAGCATGCGCTGGTAGGGGTCCCCTATTGCCGGCAGGACGAAGCGCCCTGCATAAGCGGGCCCGATCGCAAGCGCGCCTGCGATCACCACATGCAAGACCAGCGAGCGCCACAACCACCGGCTTGCGCCAGAGCGCGTCAGGACGGTCGTAACCAGCAGGATTCCCGCCACATAAGCCGTTGCCGCCCAGTTGGCATGCGCGCGGGAAATAAAGGCCTGCGTCGACATCATCAGCAGGACAGGAAGTGTGAAGCACAGGAAGAGCCCTTCCAGGTCCGTCAGCTCTCGCCGCGCAGCGCGATACGCGATGACCAGCAAGGCCCCGAAAAGGACCGGACCGAAGACGCCGAACTGGCCGCCAATAAACTCCAGCCCTTTGCCAAAGCTGAGAAGTGTTCCGCTCCATCTGGCGTTATCTGCGGTGTGCGCAAACGTGGCGAAACCATTGCCAAGGTTCCACGCCAGGTTGGGGATGATGAGAAGAATCGCCAAGCCGATCGCCACCCATAGCTGCCGACCTACAAGGATCTGGCGATAAGACGGGGAGGCAGCGAGATGCACCGCCATCGAGACCAGAAAGAACGCCATCGCGTACTTGGCGTTCAGGCCGATGCCAATCGCCGCGCCGAGGGCGACGGCAGCAGCCCAGCGTCTTGAGCGACCAAGCTCGAGATAAGCAAGCAGGGCCACCGCCCAGCAGAGGAGTAGCGGCACGTCCGTCGAGATGATTCCCGCTGACAGCGACACGCCTGGCAGCGTTGCGAAGCCTATGGCTGCCCAGGCGCCGACCGCAGGCGAGACAAAACGCCGGCCAATCTCGAAAATGACCCCTGCAGTCAACGTATGAAGCACAGGGGCAGGCAACCGAATGCAGAAGGTGGAATCCCCACATGCGACCGTCGTCGCGCCAATGAGCCAGGCGATGAGGGGCGGTTTGGAGTAATAGCCGAGCGCCGGCTCCTTTCCCCAATGCCAGTATTGTGCTTCGTCGAAAAACAGATCGGTCTGATTGAAATAGAGCGCTACGGCTCGCACAAGAAGTAGCGCGGCCAGTCCGGCGTACACCCAGGTGGCCGTCCCTAGCGCAGAAATGCGGTCGGTTCGGGCCGCAGCAGGCTGCATGCAAGTCTCACGTGAAGTTAAGCCCAGAGATCGCCGCAATTCCGGTCCGTACGGCTGCCGGGCTCGCTGTCCGGTCGCGGCGGCGCTGCGTTGACGCCCACATTCCCGCCGCGATCCACCGTCATTTACATGGTTGAGGTGGCTGGAGAAAGACTGATAATTTGGTGCCGCAGTGTCGCGGCTTGCCGACCCGGCCGTGCGCGTCTCGGTCCGATCGCCCGCAGCCGCAAGCGTTGGGCAATATCGAGCGGTAAATTTCCGGCACAGAAACCCTTGGAAGCCCCTGCTCATGCGCGTCACAATCGTCATCCCTGCGCTCAATGAGGCTGGCAACATCGGGCGCCTCGTCGAGGAGACCTACGCCGTTGTGCCGGAGAACATCCTGGGCGAGGTAATCGTGGTCGACGACTGCAGCGAGGATGCAACCGGGGCAGAGGTAAAGGCATTGATAGCGCGAGGGAATCTTCCTGGATTGCGCTATCTGAGACATGCCTCGCGAAGCGGTCAGAGCGCGGCCTTGCGGACCGGGATCCTGGCCGCCGTCAATCCCGTCATTGCGACGATGGATGGCGACGGTCAGAATGATCCCAGTGACATTCCACGTCTCATCGAGCGGTTGGCGCCGCCCGGCAGCAAGGGGCCCGCGCTTGTTGGAGGCGTGCGCGTTGAACGCGCTGCCGAAGGGTCTAAGCGCGCAGCCTCACGAATCGCGAACTGGGTGCGGGGTCGAATCCTGAAAGACGAATGCCCGGATACCGGCTGCGGCATCAAGGTCTATTGGCGGGAAGCGTTTCTCAGGCTGCCCTACTTCACAAGCATGCACAGATATCTTCCTGCCTTGTTCCATACCTACGGCCTGGAGACGGCCTACCTGCCAGTCGGGGACCGGCCGCGACTTGCCGGAAAGTCGAAGTATACGAATTTCGGCCGCGCTCTGATCGGCGTCTATGACCTCATCGGCGTGTCCTGGCTGCGCCGTCGCACCGTGGTTCCGATGATCGTCGAGGATATGCCGGAAGGTCGTCAGGTGTCGGACATCGGCGGCCGGCTGCGTCGTATCGACGGCGGAAAGCGCACGATTGTCGACAAGTCCTGAGAGAAGCGGTACCCGCGCACCACGGGCCGGGTGTCAAGTGCGCAGCCCGGACGCGCCCTCGGATGTGGAAAGCGGATTCTTGATGAGGGAGGAACTCGAGACGCCGTCCTCCGAAACCCGGCGTCTTTGGCTGCTGGCACTGCTGGTGCTTCTGGCGCTGGTGCTTCTGCATCTCACACCGCTCAAAGGCTGGGTCGAGGACATCCAGGCGATCAAATCTCGGCTCGATGCACTGGGAGCGATTGCCGATGCCGCCTTCATTCTTTGCTGCATTCTCGCCGTTGCGGTTGGTGTGCCGCGGCTGGCGCTTGCGGGGCTGGCCGGCGCACTTTTCGGCTTCATCGAGGGAACGCTGCTGTCACTGGTCTCTGCGACGTGCGGCTCCTATGGCGCATTTCTGCTCGCCCGCTGGGGCGGCCAGGCCGCCGCGGAACGCAAGCTGAGAAGCGCCGGACCGAGACTTCGCAGCCTCCTGACGACCCCGTCCGTCGGCAGCATCGTGATCGCGCGTCAGCTCCCCGTCCCAGGACTGGTCGTCAATATGGCGCTCGGGTTGCTCCCGATCCGACATGCAACGTTCCTGATCGGCACGGTCGTCGGTTATGTGCCGAGCACGATCATCGTCGCACTCGCAGGAAGCAGTCTCGGCAAGGATGACCTCAAGCTCGCAATCCTGCAAATCTCGCTCAGCCTTGCGGCCCTCGCCGTTTTGTCCGCGCTGCTGATCTGGCTCTCGCGCTACTCAGGTTGGCGCGGCCGTCAGGACAAGTGATGGATGCCGCGCTCAACATGGCGACGGAATTGCAACAGTTGCACAAGCCACAAGCTCTGGTTCGGCACAGTCGTCCGCGCCTGCGCCGGTTCGCACATTTCGTCGGCGTGAGTCATCGACGTGAAAACACGTTCTTTTCCAACCGGCTAGTCGGCTGCATGGCCGGGCTATCCACGGTCTTTCCGAAGTGGAGGCATGGATTCAACATCTAGTATTTTGTCGAGCTCCGAGGCCACAAGACCTCGTGACGAGGTGGACGAATCGCCATAGTTTTCCGGCATCCGAATGTTGATCCGGCGTTCGCTCGGGCATTCGGAGCAATCGCTGCGCAGGTAGGTTCGTAGCACGGCAGCGTCTGTTCGGCTGGCACGAGATTCCGGGCGAGCCATCGGACGGACTTCTGCCTCGGGTGGTTGCGTCCCCAGTGTTACGGGCCGTGTGGCTTGTGCCCCGCGGCGAAAGGCTGGGTGTGGCGTCGTTGTGTATGCTTCAGCGCTCTCGCCTTCGGGCGAGCGCTTCGCGACGAGTCCAAGAAAAACAAATCGAGCGGCAACTTGCGAAGGTCGCGCGGGTCGATGCGCACCAGTCGGAGTCTGCCGAATGTGAGACACAGCGGGGCACAATGAAGATTGCGCGGCGGTTCACCGAGGCGGGCAAGTCACCATACGACAGGATCAAGTTTCGGCGGGCGACGTCCGAAATCAGGAATCCCGACGGTTCGATCGTCTTCCGCCTCGAGAACTTCGAAGTTCCGGAACATTGGAGCCAAGTCGCGGCGGACATTCTCGCGCAGAAGTACTTTCGCAAGGCCGGCGTGCCGCGCCGCCTGCGGCGCATCGAGGAGAGCCAGGTTCCGTCGTGGCTTTGGAGGTCGGCCGCTGACGACGGCGCATTATCGCAGCTGCCTGAGAAGGAGAGATTCGGCGGCGAATCCGATGCGCGCCAAGTGTTCGACCGCTTGGCCGGAACGTGGACGTACTGGGGATGGAAGGGCGGGTACTTCTCGTCCGAGGAAGACGCGCGCGCGTTCTTCGACGAGCATCGCTTTATGCTCGCCATGCAAATGGCGGCTCCCAATTCGCCGCAATGGTTCAATACCGGTTTGCATTGGGCCTACGGGATCGACGGTCCCGGGCAGGGGCACTATTTCGTCGACTATCGGACGGGCCGTCTGACGCGCTCGGAGTCTGCCTACGAACACCCCCAGCCGCACGCCTGCTTCATCCAGTCCGTCGATGACGATCTCGTCAACGAAAACGGGATCATGGATCTGTGGGTTCGGGAAGCCCGCCTCTTCAAATACGGCTCGGGCACCGGTTCGAACTTCTCGCGGTTGCGCGCGGAAAACGAGAAGCTGTCCGGCGGAGGGCGCTCGTCCGGATTGATGAGCTTTCTCAAGATCGGCGATCGGGCCGCTGGCGCGATCAAGTCGGGCGGCACTACGCGCCGTGCTGCGAAGATGGTGGTTGTGGATGTCGACCATCCGGATATCGAGGCCTACATTGATTGGAAAGTGAAGGAAGAGCAGAAGGTCGCGGCGCTCGTCGCCGGGTCCAAAATCTGCCAGAAGCGCCTCAAGGCTGTGATGGCCGCCTGCGTCAATTGCGAGGCAGATGACGACGCCTGCTTCGACCCATCCAAGAACCCCGCACTGAAGCGCGCAATCAACGAAGCGCGGCGCGATCAGGTGCCGCAGAACTACATTCTTCGCGTCATTCAGTTCGCGAAGCAGGGCTACAAGGAGCTCGATTTCGCCACCTACGATACGGACTGGGACAGTGAAGCCTACCTCACCGTCTCCGGACAAAACTCCAATAACTCGGTCCGGGTGACAGATGAGTTCCTCAAAGCCGTCCAGGAGGACAGGGACTGGAATCTGACAGCGCGGCTTAGCGGCAAGACGGTCAAGACCGTCAAGGCTCGCGACCTATGGGAGAAGATCGGTTATGCCGCCTGGGCATCCGCAGACCCGGGAATTCAATTCCACACAACCATCAACGATTGGCACACCTGCCCGAAATCTGGACCGATCCGCGCTTCGAACCCGTGTTCTGAGTACATGTTCCTTGACGATACTGCCTGCAACCTTGCTTCGCTCAATCTGATGAGCTTCCGTAAGGCGGACGGCAGTTTCGATACGGGCGCGTTCGAGCATTGCTGCCGGCTGTGGACGATTGTCCTCGAAATTTCCGTGATGATGGCGCAGTTTCCGAGCCGCAGGATCGCGGAGCTGTCCTACCGCTACCGAACGCTGGGGCTGGGCTTTGCCAACATCGGCGGGCTGCTCATGGCGTCCGGCATTCCCTATGACAGCGCGGAAGGCCGTGCCATTTGCGGGGCGATTTCGGCTGTGATGACGGGTGTCGCCTATGCCACGAGCGCAGAGATGGCGGCGGAGCTCGGTCCGTTTCCAGGTTATCAGCCGAATGCCGCAGACATGCTGCGGGTGATCCGCAATCACCGGCGCGCGGCCTACGGCCACCGGGACGGCTATGAAGGTTTGTCCATTCCTCCCGTCCCGTTGGATCATGCGGCGTGCCGGGACCGGGCCCTGATCGCGGCGGCGACGCGGGCCTGGGATCGCGCCATCGAACTTGGCCAACTTCACGGCTTCCGGAATGCTCAGGCAAGCGTGATCGCGCCCACGGGCACGATCGGGCTCGTCATGGACTGCGATACGACGGGCATCGAGCCCGACTTCGCACTCGTGAAATTCAAGAAGCTCGCCGGAGGCGGATACTTCAAGATCATAAATCGCGCGGTGCCGGAAGCTCTGCGGACACTCGGCTACAAGGAGTCGGAGATTGCCGAGATCGAGGCCTATGCCGTCGGCCACGGATCGCTTCGGCAGGCTCCCGCAATCAACCACGCGACGCTGAAGGCGAAAGGATTCACGGACGCGGCGCTCGAGAAGCTCGAGGCGGCTCTCAAGAGTGCATTCGACATCAAGTTTGCATTTAACAAGTGGACGCTAGGCGAGGACTTCCTTGTCGGCACCTTGAAGATTCCCGCGGAACAGCTGAACGAGCCCGGCTTCGAGTTGCTGCCGGCACTCGGCTTCTCGAAGAAGGACATCGAGCTCGCCAACGAGCATGTTTGCGGCGCCATGACCCTGGAAGGGGCCCCGCATCTGAAGAGCGAGCATCTTCCGGTGTTCGATTGCGCCAATCCCTGCGGGCGCAAGGGCAAGCGTTATCTTTCCGTCGAAAGCCACATCCGTATGATGGCGGCCTCGCAGCCGTTCATCTCAGGTGCGATTTCCAAGACCATCAACATGCCAAATGACGCGACCGTGGAGGACTGCAAGCAGTCCTACATGCTGTCGTGGAAGCTCGCCCTCAAGGCCAACGCCCTTTACCGGGATGGCTCCAAGCTGTCGCAACCGCTCAACTCACAGATACTCGCCGACGATGAGCACGCCGAAGAAGTTCTGGATCAGCTTGCGGCTGCGCAACCGGCCGCTAAGCGGGCCGAACTGGCGGCAGAGCGGCTTGTCGAGAGTCTGAAGGCGCGCATAGCGGAGCTCGAGAAGGCGCAGAAGGCAACGCGGGCGCGGGAGAAACTCCCGGCCCGACGGAAGAGCTACATTCAGAAGGCCACAGTCGGAGGGCACAAGGTCTATCTCCATACCGGGGAGTATGAGGATGGCCGTCTCGGCGAGATCTTCATCGACATGCACAAGGAGGGTGCCGCCTTCCGGAGTCTGATGAACAACTTCGCGATCGCCATTTCGCTCGGTCTGCAATACGGCGTTCCGCTGGAAGAGTACGTTGATGCCTTCACGTTCACACGCTTCGAGCCCGCGGGACTTGTGCAGGGGAACGATGCGATCAAGAACGCAACGTCGATCCTCGACTACATCTTCCGGGAGTTGGCGGTGTCGTATCTCGGCCGCCACGATCTCGCGCACGTCGATCCGAGAGAGATCGTCGGAGAGACGGGCCTCGGCTCGTCGGACGAGGCCCTGCATGATGAAACGCCGCCAGCCATGTCCGCCGCCCACAAGTATCTTTCGAAGGGACTGACCCGCGGAATCCAGCCCAGTGTCTACGTGATGCGCGGCAACACGGCGCTCGTCGTCCAGCAGATTGAGGAGGTCGCGGCGCAAAGCGGCCCCGAGGCCGCGTTGGCGAAGCTCGAGGAGTTGCGTGCTGAACTGGCAGCTAGGATCGACGCCGGACGGGTCATTACGACTGAGGCAACGTCACGATCGACCACGGTAAGCGTCGAGGATGCAGGAACCAGGCGTTCGTTGATGTTTGCCGTCGACGCCAAGACGACGCTGACCACCGAGGAGTTGCGGCGTGAGGCGAAGGTGAAGGGGTACGAAGGCGAAAGCTGCCGGGAGTGTGGCAATTTCACGCTGGTACGCAACGGAACCTGCCTCAAGTGCGACACCTGCGGGGGCACCAGCGGGTGCTCGTGAGAGACCGGTGCGCGGGTGGCTATGCGGACCGGGAGCCCGCATTCGAGCGCAGTCACAGAATCGGCGTCATGTCGTTGATCGCAAGGCGCGGGGGCTCAGGCAGTGTGGCCGACCGTCGCGCCATGCGGTGGAGAGCGTCAGTCGGTGCATGCGTGCAGCGAGACGAGGTTCGACCTTGGGCAATAAGCCGACGTCTGTGCTCGACATGGCTCCCGTCCTCACGGGAATCGGTGAGTACGAGACCCCCGAAGAGTTCAGGCATCTCTACGAGATTGATCCGGTCAGAGATCCTGTTGGTGCTTTACGTCAGAAGCTGCAGATCGACGAGGACATCTCGGATGTGACCATTGCCGCAACGCTTGCCGCGATTGCCGCACGGGGGACTGCGAGGGAGCGTTGGATCGCGGCTTTCACCTCGCCGCTCGGCAAGGCGCTTGCGACTCGCGGTGCGGACCTCAACGTCGCGCTCAATACGGTCTTGGCGTTTGCTCCGCCGGCTGCAAGCTGAGCTGACAGAGACACCAGTTGAAGTGGACGATCTATGCTTGGACCCAAGACTGACGCCTTCGGACTCGTCAGAATTGTAGCGGACCATCTGGATGCGGTGCTCGCAGCCGGAGAGGACTTGCTTGGTATGCGTCTGCCGCCGGCTGCGGATTGCACCGATTCGGACGGTGTCGCCGGGGAACGCCTCGTACAATTCGCTGCTGGTGCTGCCCGGCAAGAGGCCGCCATCATCGCGCATGTCCTGCAGGCGCGACGGAGGGTTTCAGAACTGTCCAGGCTACCCGAGCCATTGCGCACGATTGCCAGGCTGTTCGAAGCGAATACGGCGGGCCTTCTCGAGCTTATCCTGCGGCGCGACCAGCGCGCGCTGGAACGTTTTGCGACGGGTGGTGATCCGGTGGAATACCTCCGTCTCCGCGGAGCGATCGCCGCAGATCGAGCCTCACAATCCAGGTTCGCCGAGCTGGCAATTGACGAAACATTTTTGCTCGGTGGTGCGGTCCCGGTCGGCCCGCTGCTTGATCTCGTTGCCAAGTTTCTCGATCTTCTCGACGAGCAGTTCCGCCTTTATCCCGATGAGCCGCGGCAACTCGAGGCGCTCGCGCGCGATGGCGAGCAAGCGATGCCGGCAGGCACAGCCAGCGGCGATTCACTTTCAATCTATGCGCAGTCCGCTGTGACTCCCGGCGCTGTGGCGGCGGCGCTGGATGAATTCCGGAAGCATGGTCTCAACTGACGCGCCGTCCGTCGCGGGTTTCTGGCGGTGTTGCGTTTATCGTCCTCGCATCGACCTGCTCACAGCGGGCCACAAGAGGCCTTTGCGGTCCATTATGGACGAGGCGGGCGCTCGGGCGACTGCTGTGGTTCCAGAGATGGCGGCAGCGGCGCAATTTCAAACGCCATTCTTCCGCCGAGGCTCCACCGTCTCGGAGTCCGACGCTTAACCACAAGGACTCCAATTTAGGGACGTAACTTTGGACGATGCGCTGGCCGCAAGCGATGGCGTAGATCACAGGTCGGGGGCGTGAGCCGGTTTGGGAACGTCCCTCGTTTCTACAAAACCAATCGCGCGTGGCTGGATGGTGCGGCAAGTTTGGCTCCCCGAGGCGCCAGGCGCACAGCTCTGCGTTGCGCTTGCGGCGTTTCCCTTGACCGGATCGACGGTGCGGCGCAGGCTAATGAACATGTCAACCCTGCAACGGTCTCAGGCGGCGAGCGTCGAGGCGTTTCTGGCGGACGCGGGACCACGCCTTGCAAGCCTGTGCACATCATGCGGTGCGTGCTACGTCGCATGCCCGATGGTTGAGTTCGCTGTTGGGCGCGCTCCCGACGCGCGCGCCGTTGCGTCCGGACTGCGCGAGCTCGCACAAGGCAACGCTGCCCCGCAACAGACGATTGAATGGGTGTCTGCGTGTGCAAAGAGCGGGCTTTGCGTTGCTGCATGTCCCGAACGCGAGCGAGGCCTGGACGCAATGTTGCTCGTTCGCGTCGCCCGACAGCAAGCCATCAACGTGACACGGCAGATTGCGCCGAAACATGACCCGGTTGCGTTTCCCAGGGTCAAAGCGTTCGCGCGCCTCCAGCTCACCGACGAGGAAATCGAGCAATGGCTTTGACGGGCGATGCCGGGTCTCGCCAGCGTCTGACATTCTGGTTCGGGTGCAACATGCTTCGCCATGCGGAGCTGATCCGTCTTTCTGTGCTGCTTCTGGAGAAAGCCGGATTTGACGTCGCGACAGTGGGCGGGCCGGCGTACTGCTGCGGCACCGCTCACGATCATCAACCGAAGGCGGCGAGCGCCATGGCCCACCGGACCGTGGAGCGATTCAACGTGTTGGCTGACCGCGATGCCCGAGGGACGGTCGTCACTTGGTGTCCATCATGTCACATGCACATGTCGGACATCATGGCGCCAGGCGCTCCGACCCGGTTCGACACCGCGCACGTTTGCGAAATACTTGCGGACGCGTCAGATCGACTGGCACCGCTGATGACCGCGACGGTGAAACGCCGTGTTCTGCTGCATCGGCATTCGGGCTTTCAGTCGACGCATGTCGCAGTGAATGATCGCGTCGAGAGCCTGTTACGGCGCATCGAGGGGCTCGAAGTTGTAGTCGCGGCACCCCTTCCCGGACACATGTGCAGTTCACTGGCATCGGCACCGGGGGCGCTGAGAAAAGCTGCAGAAGTGACGTGGTCGAGTGCCAGTTCGGCGGGGTGCGACACGCTCGCCACAGTCTTCCATTCGTGTCATCGCGAATTCGCTGCGATGGACGGCAAGGATGGTATTAGCGTGCGGAACTGGTTGCATCTCATCGCCGAGTCGATGGGCCTTGAAGTGGCCGATGCCTATCTCGAGTGGCGAAAGGGAAAGGAACTCGACCGCGAAGCGATCGAGCGTGCCAACCCTCGGCATGTCGAGGCGCTGGTCATCCCTGAATTGAAGAAAGCGCCTCCGCTCGAGCGTTGAGCAACCGGCGCCAGCCCCACGCCTCCTCGTCATGCGAGAAGGTTGATCAAGAAGCGATCCGTGCAACGGACCAGATCATGCAGAAGTCAGCGCGATTCAATCAAGGCATGAGCACGGCCGCTGCCGCCTTTCCGATCGTTCTGTCGCTCAGCTTTGCGCACTTCCTGAACGACATGGTTCAGGCCCTGCTTCCGGCCATCTATCCCATCATCAAGGAGAGTTATGGCCTCAGTTTCGGTCAGATCGGCCTCCTGACGCTGGCGTTTCAGCTTACCGCATCGCTGTTTCAACCGCTTGTGGGCGTCGTCACGGATCGCAAGCCCCAACCGTTCTCGCTCGCTGCCGGCATGGCAGCGACGCTTGCGGGCCTCGTGATTCTCGCGAGTGCGGCCAGCTATTCGATGCTGTTGATTGGGGCGGGTTTGATCGGAACGGGGTCTGCGATCTTTCATCCTGAGGCGACGAGAATGGCGCGCCTCGCCTCAGGCAGCCGGCACGGTCTCGCGCAATCGCTGTTTCAGGTTGGAGGGCAGGCAGGCTCGGCAGCCGGGCCGCTGCTTGCCGCATTCATCGTGGTCCCCGCCGGTCAACGAAGTCTCGTGTGGTTCTCCGGCGCGGTGCTTCTGGCCATGCTCGTGCTCTTCCGCATCGGGCGCTGGTATCAGGCGCAGATGCCTGTCCCTGCGCCGCGGTTTTCGTCAAAGACTGTTACCGGCGGGGCTGGGAGTTCAAGCGGCGTCGGGTTCATCATCGCCGTGCTTTTCCTCTTGATGTTCTCGAAAAGCGCCTACACGGCCAGCCTGTCGAGCTATTATACATTCTATGTGATCGACAAATTTCAGGTGTCCGTTCAGACATCGCAGTATCTGCTTTTCGCCTTCCTTCTGGCGCAGGTAGTTGGATCGCTCGTTGGCGGTCACCTGGGTGACAGGTTCGGACGTCTCGGAATCATCTGGTTCTCGATCCTCGGCGCCTTACCGTTCACGCTGGCGCTCCCCTATGCCAATCTGGCGCTGACAATCGTGTTCACGGTCATCATCGGCCTTATCATGGCGAGCGCGTTTCCGGCGATCCTGGTCTACGCCATCGATCTCGTGCCAAGCCGCGTCGGGGTCATCGCAGGTGTTTTCTACGGAGTGTCGTTCGGACTTGGCGCCCTCAGCGCAGCGGGACTTGGCGAGCTTGCGGATCACACGAGCCTTAAGACCGTCTATCTGATCTGTTCCTACCTGCCGCTGATCGGTCTTTGTGCGTGGTTTCTTCCTCGCATCGCCCCGGCGGGGGCGAGAGCAGGTCACTGATTGGGCGGCATCCCGAGCCTTCCTGGTGTGGAGGTCACCTCTGTTGGGGATCTCGGTCGCGATCCGGGATCTCGTCCGTCAAAAATCGGTAGCGCGTCGAGCAAAATTCGCACGTGATGGTGATTCCGCCGTCCGCCTCGCGCATTTCGGCCATCTCGTCGTGGGAAAATCCCAGCAAGAATCCCCTAACGCGCTCCCGCGAGCAGCGGCAACGTGCGGTGACGTCTATCGACGGGGCGACCCGCACCCCCTCCTCGTGAAAAAGCCGCAAGAGCAGTCGCTCGGGAGAGAGTGTGGGATCGATCAGCTCATGCGCTTCGACGGTCGCGGCGAGGGTCGACACGCGCACCCAATCCTCATCATCGTCGCCGTGCAACCGAGCATCCCGTTCCTCCGGCGACTCATCGGCATGCGGATCGCCTCCAAGCCTCGGGACGTGTTGGACGACAATCCCTCCCGCCCGCCAATGCCAGCCTGCGCTGCCCGGTCCGGTGCTGCCAACGAACTGGCGTGCGACGGCAAGCCGGATCAGCGTCGGAAGCTGCTCAGACTGCCGGAAGTAGGTGTGGGCCGCCGCAGTGAGGGAGTCGCCTTCGAGCGCGACGATGCCCTGATAGCTCGTCTGCGAGCCGCCGGGATCGATCGTCATGGCGAGCCGGCCGCTGCCCAACAATGCGTGGCTGGTCGAGGGGCCTGCCGTTTCGATCCTGCCGATCCGATCCCGATCGAAGTTGGCGTAGCCGCGCAGAGCTCCCGGAGCGTCGTACTGCGCGACGAGAAAGTCGACCGGCCCGTCTCCCTTCGTTTGAAGGATCAGTCGCCCGCCCGACTTCAGCGGCGCCCCGAGCAGCGCGGTCAACGCCAGCGCCTGGCCCAGCAGCTCGCTGACGGGTTCGGGGTAGTCGTGCGCCGAGAGGATGCGGTCAATCGCGGGACCGAGGCGTACGATGCGACCGGCCATGTGCGAGCGCACGGTTCCGAACGGCAGGACAATGTCGTCGGGGCTGTCGCCTCGCGCCTGCCGGGTCACCTCCAGATCGGCCATGGCAGCGGCTCCTGGTGCTAGACGCCGAGACACCAGGCAAGAATGGCCTTCTGCGCGTGCAGTCGATTCTCGGCCTCGTCGAAAACGACGGACTGAGGGCCGTCGATCACGGAGGCCGAGACCTCATGACCGCGATAGGCCGGAAGGCAATGCATGAAGATCGCGTCTTTAGCGGCGCGGCGCATGAGCGCCTCGTCGACGGCATAGGGGCCGAGCATCTGCTTGCGACGCGCGACGTCGGTTTGTCCCATGGATACCCATGTGTCCGTGACCACGCAGTCCGCGGCCTTGACGGCGGCGTCCGGGTCGTCCGTCAGCGTCACGCGACCTTTCGCTGCCGCAGCCCATTCCACGATCCGTTTCTCCGGGTTGAGCTGCGGCGGACAGGCGAGCGCGAGCTCGAAGTCGAACAGGACAGCGGCGTGTATCCAAGAGGCAGCGACGTTGTTGCCATCGCCGAGCCACGCGATCTTACGCCCTTTGATCGCTCCCTTCCTCTCCTCAAAGGTCTGAATGTCGGCGATGATCTGACAGGGGTGTGTCAGATCGCTCAAACCATTGATCACGGGAATACTGGCGTGGGCGGCATACTCGGTCAATGTCTCGTGCCTGTTGACGCGAAGCATGATGGCGTCGGCGTATCGGGAAATGACCTTGGCGGTGTCGGACGGTGGCTCGCCTCTGCCGGTCTGCAAATCCGCATGATTGAGCGCGATGGTCTGGCCGCCAAGCTGGCGCATCGCGATGTCGAACGAGATGCGGGTTCTCGTCGACGGCTTCTCGAAGATCATGACGAGAGTCGCGTCCTCGATTCCATTAGGGCGGAGCTCCTTTGGCGGCCTCTTGCCAGCCTTTTTCATCGCATGGGCCATGTCGACAATGCGGCGCAAGGTTGCCGCATCGATCATGTCCAGATCCAGGAAATGCCGCACGGGAGACGTCTTGGTCCCGCCGTGCGCCGGCTTCGGGGTCTTGGCCTGCACGATTTCAGCCCGCCGCTTTCTTCATGGTCTTGAGGGCGTTCGAGAGGCGGGCGATCCCTTCCTTCATCTCGTCCTCGGTGACAATAAGCGCCGGCAGAAGTCGAACGACATTGTCGCCGGCGGAGACCGTGAGAAGTTTTTCCGCCGTACACGCCTTCATGACATCCGCCGCCGGATACTTTTCCTTGAGCCGAACGCCGGCGAGGAGACCAACTCCGCGCACCTCCTCGATGGCATCGGGGTGCTCGTCCTTCAGGGCAGCCATGAGCTGCTTGAAGCGCAACCCCTTCTGAACAACGCTTTCAAGAAAGCCCTTCTCGAGCATGATATCGAGGACGGCATTGCCAACCGCGGTTGCAAGCGGGTTGCCCCCAAAAGTCGAGCCGTGCGTGCCCGGTACCATGCCGCGTGCGGCCTCCTTCGTCGCCAGAAACGCGCCCAGAGGAAAGCCGCCCCCGATGGCCTTGGCGATGGCCATGACGTCCGGTCTGATGCCCGACCATTCATGGTGAAACAGCTTGCCAGACCGGCCCATTCCGGACTGAACCTCGTCGAGAACGAGCAGCAGGCCGTGCTTGTCGCAGACCGCGCGAAGCCCCCTCAGGAACTCGTCACTTACGACCCGAACACCGCCTTCCATCTGGACAGGCTCGATCATGATGGCAGCGGTCTCTGGCGTGACGGCCTTCTCAACGGCGGCAAGATCGAATCCGGTCAGCTGGTCAAACCCTTCGACCTTGGGTCCGAAGCCCTCCAGGTACTTCTTGTTGCCGCCGGCGGCGAGGGTGGCGAGTGTTCGGCCGTGAAACGCGCCCTCGAAGGTGATGATGCGGAACTTTTCCGGATGGCCCCCCGCGGCATGATATTTGCGGGCGAGCTTAATGGCTCCTTCGCACGCCTCAGCGCCGGAGTTACAGAAAAAGACGCAATCGGCGAACGTGCTGGCGACGAGTCGCTCCGCCAGCGTCTCCTGATTCTTCACACGATAGAGATTCGACGTGTGCCAAAGCAGCTGCGCTTGGTCCGTCAAGGCCTTGACCAGCCGCGGGTGGGTGTGTCCAAGCGCATTGACAGCAATGCCGCTCGTGAAGTCGAGGTAGCGCTCGCCGGTCGTGGAAATGAGCCACGACCCTTCGCCTCGTTCGAAGACTACGTCCTGGCGCCCATAGGTCGGCATGACGGCCGGCGATGGGCCGGTCGAGGTGCTCGTTCCTTCCGCCTTGGTAGACTTCTCAGCCATCTGGGTGGCCGTCGAGGAAGCGGTCATGGGCGTATCCCCGTCACGAATGAAAAAAGCCGCCTTCGGCGGCGGCCTGGACAACTATTATTAATAGGACTCGAGGTGATCTTCTGTCAATGAATTCAGCGAAAGGAGCAGGCGAGCACCGCCGGGGGCCCGAGCGCGACCGGGTTGGGCCGCAAAAAGCGCCGTCTCCGGCTCAATTGACGCCGACCGCCCGGCTCATGGTCGGGCCGATCTCGGCGTTGATGACCAGATCCGCAAGGGAGTCCTGATCGGTGGGCTCGCGATTTACGATAATGAGCTTTGCGCCGTTTCGCTTGGCCATAATCGGGAAGCCTGCTGCGGGCCACACGACCAGCGACGAGCCGAGCGCGATCATCAAATCGGCTGACTTGGCCGCCGCTTCCGCGCGCTCCATTTCCTCCTCGGGCATGGCTTGTCCGAAAGAGATGGTCGCGGTCTTGATGATGCCGCCGCAGGCCATGCACAGCGGCAAGGTCTCACCCTCCGAAAAGATCTGACGGACCCAATCCAGCTCGTGACGGCGCTTGCACGAGAGACAGGCAGCGTAGGTCCCGTTGCCATGCAGCTCGATCACCTTATCCGCCGGCACGCCGGACGCCTGGTGCAGCCCATCGATGTTCTGGGTGATGATGGCAATCATGCGTCCCTGCTCGACAAGCTTCGCCAGCGCCCGGTGGCCGGCATTGGGAGTCGCCCGTCGGATGGTCTCGTCTGTTGCGAACTTCCGGCGCCAGCTTTCCCGGCGGGCTTCCTCGGACGACAGGAATTCGGTGAAGTCGATCGGCTTGTAGCGGGTCCAAATCCCTCCCGGGGAACGGAAGTCCGGGATGCCCGATTCCGTGGAAATCCCGGCGCCGGTGAAGGCCACGATGCGGCGGGCCTCGCCAATCATTTGCTTCAGTCTTTCGACCTCGGACATGTCTTCTTCACTCCGAAACCGATTCCGTGGCGGGCAACGTCCGGCTGCTCATTCCGCAGCTATCTGATTTTCGGGCGATGACCATTCCGGTCGATCGCCACCGAGCGCGGGCGTCGGGCGCGACCAATGCGGCGGCGTTTCGCTGAGCTCCAGGATCGGGGCCAGATGGCGCAGCGGCCCGCTCTGCGGCCGGGACTCCATGCGCATAGCGTCAATCTCGGCTTCGCTGATTGCGTGATCGAACCCCGGGAAGGCCACCTTGCCTTGACGGTAGATGAACATTCCCGACTGACAGAGCGAGACCCGCACATGGTAGCTGCCTCCCTCTCGGGCGCGGCGTGCCAGGGCGATCAGAACGCCATAGGCGGCAAGATAACCAGTGGTATAGTCGCAGGCGGCGCCCGGCAGCAGGGCTGGTCCGTCAGGCCGGTCGCGGATCCGGCCATCATGCAGAAGGCCGGTCATCGCCTGGGCGACCTGCTCCCAGCCCGCGCGATGGCTGAAGGGGCCGTCGGCTCCATAGCAGCTGACCGAGGTGTAGATCAGCCCTGGCCGGATGCGGATCAAGTCGTCAGGCGCAAAGCCGAGTTTGGCGAGCGTTCCCGGTCGGTAGCCCTGGGAGAAGACATCGGCGCTTCTGACGAGGGCCTTCAGTCGGGAAGCATCATCGGCGGCTTTAAGGTCAAGGAAGCAGCTGCGCTTGCCATGGCTTGTGTCGATGACGTGCTCGGGGATCTGAGGCAGGCGCTCCGCCGTGACCATCAACACCTCGGCACCGTGTTCCGCCAAGGTGCGCGCCGCGACGGGGCCCGCCAGGATGCGCGTGAGATCCAGGACCCTGATGCCGCTCAGCGGCCTCGGGCCATCGGGCATTGCCTCCGGCGGACTGTCGCCGAGCTTGATGATCTCGACGATGGGCTTGGCGGCGAGCACCTTGCCGTGCTCGCTTTGCAGCCACTCGGCGTTCGTGCGCACCATCCCCCCGCAGACGCGATGTTCGTCCATCGCCGCTTCGAGATCGAGCGCATTCCACCTTGCGACCGCGGCAGCGACAGACGACGGGCTTGGCTCGCACCCAAGGAGCTTCAGCATCCGCTCTCTAAGGTTTGGAAGCCCGAAATGCGGCAGCACCCAGCGTCCATCCTTTGTCGGCCAGGGCTGCGTAATCGCCCGCATGGCATGGTGGTCACGGTTCACAACGGTGTGCCAGCGACCATCGGAGCCTAGCCGCTGAATATAGTCGGAACTTTTCAAACCTGCCGCGACACGGCGGACGTCGACCCCCACCTTCTGTCTGCGGCCCGTCTTCATTTCCCAGATGTCGTTGACAGCGACGCCGACGCCGGCGAGCACGGCCCCGCATGTTTCGCCGAGGCGAAAACTCGTTGCGAGCACCGGGTCGGCGCCTCGAAGCGATACCTCCTCACGGGGGGGCATGCCGCGGCCGCGAACTGCCATGACTTCCTCAAGCGCGGTTCCCATCTTTGCCTCGTCAGATTGCGGCGGGCCTGTCGCTTTCCATACTGTCCCGTTCCGGTCCTTGCGTCCACGCCATCGCAGATCTGACGAAAACCAGTCGCCGGCTGCAGGGTCGCCTTGACCCGCCGAAGCTTTCGGGTTCTTTCTGCGCGCAATCGAAGCCCGAGTTTCAAGAGCCCGCCATGGCGATCGAACGCTACAACGCACCCGACCGCGAGAAGCACTGGCAGAAGGTCTGGGACGACAAGCAGATCTTCAGGACCACGACGGATACGACACGACCGAAGTGCTATGTGCTCGAGATGTTCCCCTACCCATCCGGGCGCATCCACATGGGGCACGTGCGCAATTACACGATGGGCGATGTGCTGGCGCGAACGAAACGGGCCAGGGGGTTCAACGTCCTGCACCCCATGGGATGGGATGCGTTCGGCATGCCGGCCGAAAACGCCGCCATGGAGCGCAAGACGCATCCGAAAAAATGGACCTACGAGAACATCGCCGCCATGAAGGCACAGCTCAAGTCCATGGGGCTGTCGCTCGACTGGAGCCGAGAGATCGCCACGTGCGATCCGTCCTATTACGTGCACCAGCAGCGGATGTTTTTGGACATGTATGCCAAGGGTCTCGCCTACCGCCGCAAGGCCAAGGTGAACTGGGACCCGGTGGATCAGACGGTGCTTGCGAACGAGCAGGTCATTGACGGCCGGGGCTGGCGCTCCGGCGCGCTTGTCGAGCAGCGGGTGCTCGAGCAGTGGGCATTCAAGATCACGGCCTACAGCCAGGAGCTGCTGGATTCTCTCCAAACGCTCGAGAAATGGCCCGAGAAGGTGCGCTTGATGCAGGCGAACTGGATCGGGCGCTCTGAAGGGCTCGTCGTGCGCTGGCGGCTCAAGGGCGATGCCGTTCCATCGGACCAGTCTGTGCTCGAAGTCTATACCACGCGTCCCGACACGCTCTTTGGCGCCTCGTTCATGGCGGTCTCGCCCGACCATCCCCTCGCCATCTCGGCCGCGAAAACCAACGCCGCTCTCGCGGAGTTCTGCAGCGAGTGCCGCCGCATGGGAACTTCGCTCGCCGACCTCGAGAAGGCCGAAAAAAGGGGCTTCGACACCGGCATTAAGGCCGTCCATCCCTTCGATCCTGGCTGGCTGGTGCCCGTTTACGTCGCAAATTTCATTCTCATGGAGTACGGGACCGGAGCCATTTTTGGCTGCCCCGGACATGATCAGAGGGACATCGAGTTCGCCAAGAAGATGGGCCTGCCGATCATCCCTGTGGTTGGGCCGAAAGAGCCAGACCTGCGCGAGAAGATCGTGGCCCGAATCCACGAGGGAACCGCTTATCTCGACGACGGCGTTATGATCAACTCGCGGTTTCTGGATGGGCTGACGCCAAAGGAGGCGTTCGACGAGGTCGCGAGACGCCTCGGCAAAGAGACGATCGACGGAAAGCCGGTCGCGGAACGCAAGGTCAACTTCCGGCTCCGCGACTGGGGCGTGTCACGCCAACGATACTGGGGTTGTCCGATCCCGGTGATCCACTGTGCGTCCTGCGGGATCGTGCCGGTACCGGCGCACGATTTGCCGGTGACGCTGCCGGAGGATGCCACTTTCGACGCTCCCGGTAATCCGCTCGACCGGCATCCGACCTGGAAACACGTCGACTGCCCGAAATGCGGTCAAAAGGCCGTTCGCGAGACCGACACCATGGACACATTCGTGGACAGTTCGTGGTATTTTGCCCGTTTCACCGCGCCCGACGCCAAGACTCCCACCGATCGCGCGGCGCTCGACTACTGGATGCCGGTGGACCAGTACATCGGCGGCATTGAGCACGCGATTCTGCATCTTCTCTATTCGCGATTTTATTACAGGGCGATGGGCGAGACAGGTCACGCGGACGGAAAGAACCTGCGGGAGCCGTTTGCCGCCCTCTTCACCCAGGGCATGGTGGTTCACGAGACGTACAAGTCGGAGACGGGTGCATGGCTCCTGCCCGCCGAGGTTCGAATCGAAGGGGAGGGCGATCAGCGCAAGGCAATCGAGATCGCCACCGGGCGACCGGCCGAGATTGGCGCGATCGAGAAGATGTCCAAGTCGAAGAAGAACCTGGTCGACCCCGATGACATCATCACCCACTACGGGGCCGACTGTGCGCGGTGGTTCATGCTCTCCGACAGTCCGCCGGACCGCGACGTCATCTGGACGGAGGCCGGCGTTGCTGGCGCCAGTCGCTTCATGCAGAGGATTTGGCGTCTGGTGAACGACGTTTCGGAGCGGACGGCAGGTAGTCCCGCCGCGCCGGATTCATATTTGACCGGGGAGGCGCTCAATCTGCGACGGGCGGCGCACAAGGCGCTCGATCAGGTCGGCCGCAACATCGAGGCCCTTCGGTTCAACGTCGCCGTAGCTCAGATCTACGAGCTGGCGAACGCCCTTTCCGCCAGTCTTGCGAAGACCGGGGAGGGACTGGCGGCGGTGCAACGCGAGGCTGCCGAGATCCTCGTTCAATTGATGGGCCCCATGATGCCGCATTTGGGCGAAGAGTGCTGGGCGCGGCTGGGTTACAACACCCTTCTGGCAGAACAGCCCTGGCCGAAGGCTGACCCGGCCATGCTCGTTGACGATACAGTTGTCATTGCCGTACAGGTCAATGGAAAGAGGCGGGACGAAATGTCGGTTTCGCGGTCGGCATCCAAGGATGAGATCGAAGCCGCCGCATTGGCTCTGGACGCGGTCAGGAGAGCGCTGGACGGCAAGGCGCCAAAGAAAGTGATCGTGGTGCCGCAGAGGATTGTGAATGTCGTCGTCTGAGGCGAAGGACGGAATGCGCGACGGTCGGATGTCGTCCCGGAGGCCGATGGTTTGTGCTGCGCAAGCCGTGTTCATCCTTTGCCTCGGCGCCCTCGGGGGCTGCGGCGACGCAGGTTTCAGGCCGATGTATGCGGCGACCGCCGGAAACGCGCGACTCGACGAGAAGCTTGCGTCCATCGAGGTGGCTCCCATCGGCGGTCGTACCGGACAACGCCTGCGTAACGAGTTGATCTTTCAGAACACAGGCGGGGGCGCTCCGAAACCGCCGCGCTATCGCCTGGAGATTGTGCTGAGGGAGTCGAGCGGCGCGACGCTGGTGAAGACGACCGGTGAGTCGGCGAGTTCGGTGCTGAACCTCGACTCCACGTTCCGCTTGGTCGACCTTGAGCGGCGCAAGGTCGTGTTCGAAGGAACGAGCGCGTCGCGGGCCAGTTTCGATCGCTTCAACACCATCTACTCGAACGTTCGTGCCGCAGATGATGCCGCCGAGCGGGCGGCGAGAACCATGGCGGATGAGATCAAGACGAGAGTTGCCGCGTTCTTGTCGCGCGAGGGAGCGTGACGTTGGCGCCGTTGCGGGACGGGTCCAGGAGAATTGGGCGATGGTCGCCGTCCGCGACCAAGGCTTAGGCGAGTGGCTAAAGCGCCATTCCGCGAAAATTCGCGCCTATCTCGTGTTCGGGACCGATCCCGGATTGATCGGTGAAAGGGCGCGAGCGCTCGCTGCGACGCTGGCGGCACGGGAGACCCCACCCGGCGAGATTGTTCGGATTGACGAGGCTGATCTCGATGCAAATCCAGACAGGCTCGCGGTGGAGCTGCTCACCGTTCCAATGTTTGGCGGCGTGAAGATCGTGAGAACGGCGGCGGGTCGTCTCGTCAATGCGCAGACCGTGAAACCGCTCATCGGTGGCAGTTCCCTCGCCGGATTTCTCATCATCGAAGCCGGGAGCCTGCGCAAGGACGACGGTTTGCGTGCTCTTTTCGAGAAGAGCGAGGCGGCAGCGGCCATCGCGTGCTATTCCGATGACGGCGCTTCGCTTTCCGAGCTCGTCAGCGAGGTGCTGACGTCGGTGCAGGTCGAAATCGATCCGGATGCCAGGTCCGAAATGATCAACAGACTTGGGGCTGATCGAGCCCTGTCGCGGGGCGAGCTCGAGAAGCTGTCGCTTTATGCGCTCGGAAGCAGCAGGATCACCTTGGATGATGTCGAGGCAGTGGTTGGAGATGCGTCCGAACTGGCCATCGATGTCGTGCTCGCCGCCGCGGCCGGTGGCGACGGAGCAAAAGCGATTGGCGAGTTTGAACGGGTTGTCGCTGCCGGAGAGAGCCCCCAAGCCGTCATTCTTGCCGCCGCGCGCTACTTCCAACGCCTGCACCGGGTCCGTTTGGGACTAGACCGCGGACAAGGTCTCAATGACGCCCTGCGCCAGCTTCAACCGCCCATGCATATAAGGCAAAGACATGCTTTCGAACGGGCGTGTCGTCGATGGACCGCGCAGGCCCTCGTTGCAGCGCTTGAGAGGGTCTTCCAAGCAGCCAGGGCAGCCAGAACTTCCGCGACCTTGGAGGTCGTTTACGCCGAACGGATGCTGCTGGAGCTGGCGCGGCTGGCCCGCCGCAGTGGCGAAGTGCAATCGGGTGGCACGTGAGCGCAAAGCGCCGGCCGGCCGGTGCCCCGGCGAGGTAAGCAGTTCAGACGGGTGTGATCTCACGGCATCAAGGCAGGTTCTCGATTGGCTTGTCCGTTCTTGACGGCTTGCCTCATGCCGTCCCCTTCGTCAGATTGAGATGTGCAGCATCGTGGTCACGGAAGGGTCTAAACGCGAACTCCGGAACATTTTTTCATTCCGCTTTCCCTCGCGAATCACGCAATGTCCGCGGCGGTAGAATAATGTTTTGCGTTTGGCTCGATGCGGACAACCTCCGACAACGCGAAGGAACCTGACATGCGCTTGCTCTCAACTCTCACCGCCGCTCTTTTTGCTGGCTCTCTCCTCGTTATTGGCTCGTCTGGGGTCGCTGAGGCCAAGAAGGCGGCTGGTCCCAAGAAGTCATACTTTGGTTGCGTGGTTGGCAAAGAGAGGTGGGATGCCAGCGTCGGCAAGTGCGTCGCGGCAAAGCCGGTGAAGAAGGTTGCCAAGAAGGCGGCTAAGCCGAAGGCCAAGAAGAAGGCCTGAGCGGCTATAACTTCGCCGTTGGCCGGTGTTGAATTTGCGACGCGGGAGGCCGAGCGTGTCCCGCGTCGCTGCATTTTGACTTCGGACCACTGCGGCTGCCCCGCAAGCGGAGACGGCGCGGGTAGACCGGGCCGCATGCGGGGGTGGGGTACCGCCAGGATGCGGGATGTGCCCGTACAAGTGGCACAGGAGCGCTTTGCGCTGCGGGTCGGCCGCCCCGACATGGGCGCAGTGGCACCTCGCGGGCGAACGGTGCTATAGGGTCTGTACTCGGCCGGGCCGTCGGCGAGCCGACAGCCGACCGGAACCGGGCACCCCGAACCTCGTTGACGCCATGCCTGAGACACCACTTCCCATGATCGACCCGTTCGGCCGCCACGTGACATATCTGCGCGTCTCGGTGACGGATCGCTGCGATTTCCGATGCGTCTATTGCATGTCGGAGCACATGACGTTCCTGCCGAAGCGGGACCTTTTGACCCTCGAGGAACTCGACAGGCTCTGCTCGGCGTTTGTGGCGAAAGGCGTCCGAAAGCTCAGGATTACTGGCGGCGAGCCGCTGGTCCGGAAGAATATCCTGTGGTTGTTCAAGGCGCTATCGCGCCACCTCGAGACCGGCGCGCTGGAGGAGCTGACGTTGACGACGAACGGCAGCCAGTTGCCGAAGTATGCGGCTGATCTCGCGGCGATCGGCGTTCGGCGGGTCAACATCTCGCTCGATACGTTGAACCCAGACAGGTTCCGGGCGATCACGCGCTGGGGCGACTTTGGCCAGGTGATGGCGGGGCTCGAGGCGGCCGAGCGCGCCGGCCTCAAGGTCAAGCTCAACGCAGTGGCGCTCAAGGGCGTCAATGAGGACGAGATCGAGGATCTCGTGCGATTCGCGCATGGGCGCGGCGCCGATCTGACGCTGATCGAGACCATGCCGCTCGGCGAAATCGACGGCGACCGAACCGATCAGTATCTGCCGCTGTCGATCGTGCGCGCACGCCTCATGGATCGTTTCACGCTCACCGACATCCCCTACAGGACCGGCGGACCGGCACGCTACGTCGAGGTGAAGGAAACGGGTGGGCGGCTCGGCTTCATCACGCCGCTCACGCACAACTTTTGCGAAAGCTGCAACCGTGTGCGGCTCACGTGCACCGGCACGCTCTACATGTGTCTCGGCCAGGAAGACGCCGCGGATCTGCGAGCGCCATTGCGTGCCTCAAGCGACGATGCAGCGGTTCTGGCAGCCATTGACGAGGCAATCTCGCGCAAACCGAAGGGCCATGATTTTGTCATCGACCGTCGCACCAGAAAGCCCGCCGTACAACGACACATGAGCGTCACCGGCGGGTGATCGCGGCACCCGGCGCCGCCGGGTAGCGAGGACGGCGCACCATGGCATCTGGGGGCGAAGGGGGCGAGCCCGCCTCGCAGGACAGAAGAACGGTCGCCTTTCGGCCGCCATCCAACGTTCGCGGCATCGTGGCGATGATCGGCGCGTGCGCGTCCTTCGCGTGCGGTGACACGATCATGAAGCTCGTCTCGGAAATGGCTCCGACGAGCGAGCTGATCTTCATCCGCGGCATTTTTGTGCTCCTCGGAGCGGCGGCGATCTCGGTTTACCTCGGGGCGTTCGCCGTGGTGCATCGCGCGATGTCGCGGATGATGGCGCTGCGAGCCGCCGGCGACACGACGGGTGCCTGGAGCTTCCAGATGGCGCTGGCCCGAATGCCGTATGCGGATCTTTCCGCAATCGGGCAGCTCACGCCACTCAGCATCACAGCCGCTTCCGCGTTGTTCCTTGGCGAGCGGGTCGGCTGGCGGCGCTGGACGGCGACGGCGGCCGGCCTTGTCGGCGTCCTGCTCATCATCAAGCCGGGCTCAAGCGCGTTCACGTGGTGGGCGCTGGTCGGGCTCGGTGCGGTGCTCGGCGCGACGGTTCGCGACCTGGCGACGCGAAAGGTGGACCCTGGCGTGCCGTCGCCGCTGATCACGGTGTTCTCGGCGGGGCTCACGGCGCTGACAAGCCTTGCGGTCGGGCTCGGCGGAGGATGGACGTGGCCATCGTGGACGCTCGTCGGCGGCCTCTTTCTCGCGGCCGTGTTCTCGCTCGTCGGGCAGCAATGCACGATCCTTGCCGTGCGCACCGGCGACATCTCGGCCGTAATGCCGTTCCGCTACATGATCATCATCTTCGCGATCATCTCGGGCATCATGGTGTTCGGCCACGTCCCGGATCTCATGGCGCTTACAGGGATCCTGATCGTGTGCGCAGCCGGTCTCTACACTTTCTACCGCGAGCAGCATCTCAGACGACAGTCAAGTCGGCGATCCCGATCGTGACAGCGAAGTGCCTGCACCAACGGAGCATGCGAAGGCTCAGATGAAAGTAGCCTCGACAACCGCCGATGGCAGCCGGAACCTGGCCGCCATCACCGCTATGGTCATCTCAATGCTGATCTTCAGCCTGAGTGACGTGGTGATGAAACTGATCGGCTCGCGAATGCCGGTCGGACAGCTGATGCTCTTGCGCGGCATCATCGCGACGGTGCTCATTCTGGCTCTCGCCCATGCGACGGGAGTTCTCGCTCAGGCGCATCTCATGCTGCAGCCGAAGGTGCTGGCGCGTTCGCTTGCCGAGGCGATCTGCTCGGTTCTCTATTTCGTTGCCCTGATGCGCATGTCGCTCGCCGACGTCGCTGCCATCAGTCAGTTTGCCCCGCTCGCCGTCATGGCGGGCGCGGCGCTCATCCTCGGCGAAGCGGTCGGCTGGCGGCGCTGGACGGCGGCGGGAGTTGGCTTCCTTGGCGTACTGTTGATCGTAAAGCCGGGCACCAGCGCCTTCCAGCCAGCCGCGCTCATTATGCTTGCCTCGATGCTGTTCGTCGCCATTCGCGATCTGTTCACACGCCGTCTGCCGGCGGGCCTGCCGACGGTGCTGGTGACGGCGGCGGCGATCATCGCTGTCATGCTGACGGGGGCCGTCATGACGCCGTTCGAGACCTGGCATACCCCAAGCCGGCTCGAATGGGCGCTGTTACTCTTTTCGGGCGTGGCGGTGATCGGCGGCTTCATGCTCGGCATCCAGGCGCTCAGGTCGGGCGACATCGCGGTCGTCTCGCCGTTTCGTTACAGCTTCGTGCTGTTCGCGACGCTTCTGTCGTTTGCGGTCTTCGGCGAAATCCCCGATGGGCTCGGCTTCGCAGGAGTTCTTTTCATCGTCGCGTCGGGTCTTTACTCGCTGCACCGCGAAAGAATTCGCCGGGGAGAACCGCCTTTGACGGCCGCCGGAAGCCATGGGCTCATGGGTGGGCTGCGGCACAGACGGACGATGGCGGGGAAAACCGAGGCTCCATGACCGACAACATGCGCGGGATTCTGGCGATCCTCGCCTCGGCGACTGGCTTCGTCATCAACGACGCGCTGGTCAAGCTCGTCACGGAGGAGTTGCCGACAAGCGAGATCATCGTCGTGCGAGGCGTGATGGCGACGGCAATTCTGGCCGCCGCCGCCGCATTTGCGAGGGCATGGCGTCCGCCACGCGCGTTCATGCAGCCCGCCATGCTGATCCGTCTCGTGACCTCGGCGCTCTCAACGCTGTGCATCGTCGCGGCGCTGCGCTACCTGCCCCTCGCGACGACGACCGCCATCCTGCAGGTGACCCCGCTCGTCGTCACGGCGGGTGCGGCGCTGCTGCTTGGCGCCCCGGTCGGCTGGCGGCGCTGGACCGCCTCGTTGGCTGGTCTCTTTGGGGTGCTGCTCATCATCAGACCCGGCGGCGAGAGCTTCGTTCCGGAGGTGTGGGTCGCAATCCTTGCCCTCGTCTTCACGGCAACGCGCGACCTGACGACACGTTTCATCGACCATTCGACGCCTTCGATCCTGGTGGCGGCGGCATCCTCAGGCATGGTGATGCTGGGAGGTCTGTGCCTGGCGCCATTCGAGACCTGGGTGTTCCCGTCCGGCAAGGCGATGCTGCAGCTTGCGGCGGCGGCGGTATCCCTCTATTTCGCGTACTATCTCGGTATCGTCGCCATGCGCACTGGCGAGATTCCTGTGGTGGCGCCGTTCCGGTATTCACTTATTCTGTTGGCGCTGCTGCTCGGCTATGTGCTCTGGGGCCATATCCCCGATGCGCTTGCCTTCACGGGGATCGGGATCGTGGTCGCGGCCGGTCTCTACCTCCTGCACCGGGAACAGGTCGCCGTGCGGGAGCGCCGGGCGGCGCCCTTGGCCAGGAACACATGATGAATAACGCGATGAAGGTGAAGATGGGTGCGGGCAAGGCGGCGCTCGGCGTGTCGCTGATGTTTCCCGCGCCGCAGCTCGTCGAGATGCTGGCCTATGCCGGCTTCGACTGGGTGCTGCTCGATTGCGAGCACGGCTCGCTTTCCCTCGCCGACGTCGAGATCATGGCTATGGCGGCCGACGCTTCAGGCATCACGCCGATTGCGAGGCCGCGCAGCAATGCCTCGGCCGATATTCAAGCGGTGATGGACCGCGGCGTCAAAGGCGTGCAGGTGCCGCACATCAATTCGCGCGCGGACGCGGAACAGGCGGTGGCGGCGGTGAAGTTCGGCCCGGGAGCGGCGCGCGGGCTTGCGGCTGGAACGCGGCCCGACAGATGGGGTCTCGGGGGGCGAATGTCCGATTTCGCCGACCAGCAGAACGCCATGTCGCTCGTTGCCGTACAGATCGAACACGCGGAGGCGATCGCCAATATCGACGAGATCCTCGCGGTACCGGGAATCGACGTCTTCTTCATTGGTCCCTCTGACCTTTCGCAGTCGATGGGGTATCCGGGAAATCCGAAGGCGCCACCGGTTGCCGAGGCGATCCGGGCGGCGCTCGCCCGGATCAGGTCCAGGGGCAAGATCGCGGGAATGCCGGCGACGGCGGAAACGCTCGGTGAAGTGCTCGGCAACGGCTGTCGTTACGTCTACAACCATCTGCCGCGCTTACTCGGAGCGGGTGCTGCCGAGTTCCTGCGCCAGGCGAAGGGATAAGGCATGGGTCCTACAAAGCCCTCGGCGCGCGAAATCAAGTTGCTCGCTCAGACCGCCCATGAACTCGCCGATCTCGCCGGCAAGGCGGTACTCCCGTTTTTCCGGCGCGCCGTCGCGGTCGAGAACAAGGCGGGAAAGAACGGATTCGATCCCGTGACGGCGGCCGACAAGGCGGCCGAGCGGGCTATCCGGCGACACCTCAAGGCGACGCATCCCGACCACGGGGTGCTCGGGGAGGAGTTTGGCGCGACCCAAGGATCCTCGCCCTATACGTGGGTGATCGATCCGATCGACGGCACCAAGGCATTCATCACCGGCACGCCACTCTGGGGGACGCTGATCGGCCTTGCGCATTCGGGCTCAGCGGTGCTCGGCGTCATGGATCAGCCGTTCACGGGCGAGCGCGTCACGGCGGCGGGCGATGGTACCCGCTGGCGCGGGGCGGACGGTCGCTCCCGCCGGGTCAGAACCCGCGCGTGTCCGAGGATCGACGATGCCATGATTGCGACGACGAGCCCCGATCTTCTGAGTGAACGCGAGCTTGAGGCCTTCGTGTCCCTCAAGAAGCGGGCGCGGCTGACGCGCTACGGCGGCGACTGTTACGCCTACTGCCTGCTCGCCGCGGGGCATTTCGATCTCGTCGCCGAGTGCGGGCTCAAGCCGCACGACGTGATGGCGCTCATTCCGATCATTGAGGAAGCGGGCGGCGTCATCACCACATGGGATGGCAATCGGCCGGAAGCAGGCGGTCGCATCGTTGCAGCGGGCGACCGGCGGCTGCATGAGGCCGCGCTCAGGGTGCTGTCGCGAGTCGCCGGCTGAGCGCGATCGGATGACGTGACCGAGGGAGTGGCCGGCACTGCTTCGCCTGCCGCTTCATGCCGCCGCGGCGTTCACGCCGAGGTAGGCGTCGAAGGCGGCCCAAAACCGCTCTCGAATCTCGTCGCGCTCCTGGAGAATCTCGTGAAGTGAACCGCCCAGAACCACCTTGGCGCCGATCTTGAGGCGGGAGGCGAGCGTGTCGATGGCGGCGCCCGAGACGATGCGATCGTTGCTGGCCGCGACCAAAAGCAGCGGGACCTGGACGGAGAGCGCGAACTCCCGGCGCAGCAGACGGCGATTCGCCCGATAGGCGGCGCGCAGCCAGGCAACGGTCGGCGATCCAAGGGCGAGGTGTGGCGACATCTCGATGATCTGGCGGTTGCGGTTGTAGCGCTCGCGGTCGCTGGTGAGTGCATTGCCCTCGAATTCGCGGGCCTCCTCCGGCTGGTCCGACCCGGTGAGAACATAACGCCTGCCGAGAAAGCCCCAGCCGCAAAGCTCGGCATACATCCTGGCGATCGGCTGAGGCACCGGCACCTTTTCGTCGGCAAAGCCAAGCATGGGACCAGTGAGCACCATCCGGTCGAACCAGGAGCCCTGCACCGTCGCGTGGCGCAGGAGAATGTTGGCGCCCATGGAGTGGGCGAGGGCAACAAAGGGCGGCGGGCAGTCGGGAAGGACGATGTCCTTCATGAAGCGCGTGAGATCGCGGTCGTATTCGGCAAAGCTCAGGACGTGGCCCTTGCGCGGGTCGGGCAGGAGGCGGTCCGAGCCGCCTTGGCCGCGCCAATCGTGAATGGCGACCGCAAAGCCCCGCCGCTGCAGGTCGGCGATGGTCTCAAAATACTTCTCAATGAACTCGCCGCGGCCCGGAAACAGGCAAACCGTACCGCGCCGGGGAGCGCGGGTCGCCGGCCAGCGGGCGAAGCGGAGCCTTACGCCGTCATGGCCCTTGAACTCGCCGACGATGGCCCCGCTCGGAACGGGATTGCGCGCCAGGCCAACCAGCGTCATGTCCAGGACTGCTCCTTGCGCGGCGACAGACGTCGAGGGGCACGCCGCGCCTGCGATGTCAGCCACGATGTCGTGCACGGGGACGACGGGAGACGCGCGAATCGCGCGCCTCGCGCCCGTCCCCTATAGCAGCGCCATCGGACCGAGCCTAGCGCGTGCGCGCTCGGCCTTCACTTATGTCGGTGGCGGAGAGCCGTGTGCATCGCGTATGCAATCAGTAGTAGGGTCGGCCCCAGCGGCTGGCGCCGTCGTGCGCATAGGGCCCGTAGCCGCGCTCGAGCAGGCGGCTCGAGACAATGTCGCCTGTGCAGCGGTCGATGCGCAAGAAGTAGAGATCGCCGTTGGGGCGCCGCGCATTGACCTCCGCGATGTCGCCCACGCGCTCAAGGTCGTGAAAGTCGCGCCAGCCGTCGGCGAGCAGGCGATGCTTGATCTCGGCCTTCGGCAGGCATCCCTCGCGATAAGGCAGTGGCGGGCGCGGCAGTTCGGTGTAGCGGGGCGCGTAGGCGTCGTAGCCCCGGTCGCGGTAGACGTAACCCGGCGGGATCGGCGGGGGTGCCGGACGATCGTAACCCGCGAGGGGCCCGCCATAATGGTGGGGCGGCGGCCCGTAGATGTCGGCGTAGCGTGGGTCCTCATAGGCCGAGGACCAACGGTCGGCGGGTCCGCGGTAGTCGAGATCTGCCGCCCGAGCGGGGGCGGCGCCGGCTATCGCGAATGCTGCAAGAATGCCTGCTGACAATAGCAAACGTGACATGACGGGATCCTCCTGCACGACGTGCGCGCGAGCGCACCCTCCCTCCCGCGTGGCAGACTGACGGCGCGCGGATGAACGGGGACAGAAGCCGCCGTTCATGTGCCATTCATGACACCGCGGTTTCCGCCCCGCATCGGGCAATCGTGCGCTAACCTGCTGCAAACGTTGCGAGAAGCTAACGCGTTCCAGGCGGTGACGCAGGTTGCGGGGCCGTGGTGGGCGCACTATGCGTTGGCGGCGGCGGGGCGAAGTGGGGCCAAAGAGAGGCGCACGGCATGTTCGAGCGGGACCTGCTCAAGGGAAAGCGCATTCTGGTGACCGGCGGCGGCACCGGCCTTGGCGCCAGCATGGGGCGGCGCTTTCTGGAACTCGGGGCGGAGATTTTCATTTGCGGCCGAAGGAGCGACGTGCTCGAGGCGACGGCCAAGCACCTCTCGACCGAAACCGGCGGCAGGGTAAATGTGCATCGCTGCGACATTCGCGACGCCGCGGCAGTCGAGGCGATGCTCGATGCCATCTGGGCAACAGGACCACTCGACGTCCTGGTCAACAATGCCGCCGGCAATTTCATCGCCGAGACGCACCGGCTGTCTCCGCGCGCCATCGACGCGGTGCTCAACACGGTACTGCATGGCGCGGCCTATTGCACCGTCGGCGCGGGTCGACGCTGGATCGACGGCGGGCACCGGGGTGTGGTGCTATCCATCCTCACGCTTTCGGCGCTCAAGGGTGCGGCTTTCCGCGTTCCTTCGGCCATGGCGAAAGCCGGCCTGCAGGCGATGACTCAGAGCCTCGCCGTCGAGTGGGGCGGCAGGGGCATCCGGACGGTCGCCATCGCGCCGGGCTGGTTCCCAACGCAGGGTGCCTCTCAGCGGCTCAGGCCAGCTGGCATGAAGCGCGATCTCGTTGACGAGATCCCGTTGGCGCGGCCCGGGAATCATGCCGAGCTCGCAAATCTCGCGAGCTATCTCGTGTCGGATCAGGCGGGCTACATCAACGGTGCCACGATCGTCATCGACGGCGGCCGGCAGTTCCTGTCTGACGGCGGCAGCGGCACGACTGAATTGCTTAAATGGACGCCGGAGCAGTGGGCCGAGATGCGGCGGCAGGCGCGCGGCGAGGCGGGCTAGAAGGTGGCACTGTCGCGCGTTGCGGCAATCGCGCGCAGCATCATTCCGGCCGGCCCTTCATCATGCGAAGCGGGCGGTAGATCATCACCGTCTCGCCGCGCTGATTGATGACGCGGTTCTCGGTCCGGACGATGGCGCGGTTTCCCTTTGAGGCTCTGCGCAACTCGGTGACCTCGATTTCGACATGGATGGTGTCGCCGGCAAGCGTCGGCGCCTTAATCTCCATATCCATGCCGAGAAAGGCGATGCCGGTGCCCTGGATGGTGCCGAGGATCGTCAAGCCCTCGGCCATCGAGAAGACGAGGGCGCCCGGTGCCAGGCGCCCTTTGATCGTGCTCTCTGTCTGCCGATAGACTTCGTTGGTGAACAGAAGCTCGAGCATCCCCGTCACCGAGATGAAGTTTACGATATCGGTCTCGGTGATCGTGCGTCCGAACGTCTTGAAGCGATCGCCGATCTTGATGTCCTGCCAATAAAGACCATGCCCGAGCGGCTGCATGTTGCACTCTCCTCAATGTCCTCAGCTCGCACGGCGTGAAGCAGAAGCGGTCACGACGGCAGGATCACGCCCTTGCCGGTCGTCTGGGTGTCAAAGAGCCGGTAGGCCTCTTCCGCCTGCTCGAGCTTCCAGCGATGTGTAAAGAGCTTCTCGACGTCGATGTTGCGGTCGGCGACGAACTCGGCGCATTCGGCCTGCCCCTGTTTGGAGAAGGTCCACGAGCCGACGATGGTCACCTGTCGGCGCAGGATGTCCGGCGATACGTCAAGCGTAACCTGGCCCCGCTCGCCGACGTAACAGGCCGTACCCCACGCCCGCACCGCGCGGACTGCGGCGGCGCGTGCATCCGGCGCCGAGGAGCAGTCGAGCGTTTTGTGCGCCCCCTCGCCGTGCGTGAGATCGCGAATCGCCGTCACGACGTCGTTTGACTTGGCATTGATGGTGATCTCCGCTCCGAACTCCTTTGCCCGTGCGAGGCGCTCGGGCGAGACATCGAGGGCGATGACGCGAGCGCCCATGGCTACGGCCAGCTGGGTCGCGGAGAGACCGACAGGACCTTGTCCGAAGATCGCGATCGTCTCGCCGCCTTGAAGGTTCAGACGCTTCAGCGCACCAAAGGCGGTGCCGGTGCCACAGGAGATGGCAGCGCCGGTGACGAAGGAGAGGCTGTCGGGGAGCGGCACCAGGGTGTGCACCGGCACCTTCATGTAGCGGGCATGGCCGCCATGACCGCCGGAGCCATAGACGACGGTGCCCTCGAGGCACATCTGCGTCCAGCCGCCGCGGCAGTGCTTGCAGTTCCCGCAGCCGTCGTAGTGATGATCCATGACGCGCTGGCCGATCCGCGCCTCTTTCTCCGACACCTGCGAGCCGACGGCAACGACAACGCCGCACGGCTCGTGGCCGGCGATGATTCCCGATTCACGCTTGATGCCGCCGGTGACCGCACCGAACGAGCTTGCCGGCGCGCGGTAGTTGTGCAGGTCGCTGCCGCACATGCCGGAGGCTTTAATCTCGAGCACCACGTCTCGAGGCCCCGGCGTCGGATCGGGAAACTCGCGCAATTCAAGCTTCCGGTCGCCCAGGAATACGACACCCTTCATCAGATCCTCCGCTGGCTTTACCGCCAAGCTGCTCCACCGCAGCGGCGACGCTCGTAGACATATTTCGCGCCGGATCATTCCGGCTGACAAGGGCTGCCATTGGATTTCCGATCCGCGAGCCGGGCACAGCTGGGCGCGGACCCGACCAAGCAGAGAGAGCGCCCCCTGCGGCTTGGCCGCGCCAGGGTCAGGAAGTTCGGCTTCAATCGGAGGGCTTGTGAGTCCAATGGATCTTCCGACCGCGCTCAGTGCGGTACGAGCGCGCCGTCAACGTTGATCGACTGACCGGAGATGTTCTTGGCGGCGGGCGACGCGAGGAATACGACAAGGTCGGCAATGTCCTCGGGCATATTTGCCCGCCTCAGCGGTACCTGCTCCACAAGGCTCGCCTCGATTTCCTCGACGCTTCTGTTCTCATTCAGCGCACGCGTGCGCATCAGGTCTTCGAGGATCGCCGTTTTGACGATTCCTGGGCACACGGCGTTGACGCAAATGTTATGCGGCCCGAGCTGCTGGGCCGCGGTCTTGGTCAGACTGATGACCGCGCCCTTCGAGGCGGCGTAGATGGCGTTGGACGTGCCGGCAAACCCTTTCCCGGCAACCGAGGCGATATTGATGATACGGCCCGACCTTCGCGGAATCATCTCGCGGGCCGCGGCCTGAAGACAAAAGAAAACGCCTTTGGCGTTGACACGGTGGATGCGGTCCCAGTCCGCCTCGGTGAGATCCATGATGTAGGCGCGGCGCGTGACGCCGGCGTTGTTGACGAGCGTGTCGATGCGCCCGAACGCTTTCACCGTCTCGGCAACCATGCGGTTGATCTCGGCGACGTCGCCGAGATCGGCTCTGATCGCGAGGCTGCGCCGGCCCATCGCCTTGACGGCAGCGGCGACTCCGGCGGCGGTGTCGCCGTTGATGTCGACGACCGCCACGTCGGCACCGGCTTCCGCAAGCTTCAGCGCTGTGGCTTTTCCGATGCCCTGGCCACCGCCCGTCACGATCGCGATCTGGTCCTTGAGCATCATGGCTGGGTCTCCCTGTTGCAGCGTGATGGCGGCGCGCCGTCACTGACTGAGCGAGGCGCCGGGACTTATCGGAAAGGTTCCCGGACATTGTGCCGTTCCCGGCCCCGGCCGGGCAAGCTCAGGCAAGCCAGGGCGGCAGGCGATCCTGGCCGATGAGTTCATCGAATGTCATCCGTGGGCGTACGACGGCGAACTCGGCGCCACGGACAAGAACCTCGGGCACGAGGGGGCGTGTGTTGTAGGTTGATGACATTGAGGCGCCGTAGGCGCCCGCCGTCATGAATGCGACGAGGTCGCCGATGGCAGGCGCGGGCAACTCGCGCGGCCCGTCGGGCATGAAAGTGTCGCTTGACTCGCAGATGGGCCCGACGATCTCGACCGGCCGGCGCGGGGCATCCCGATCCGGTTCGCATACAAGCATGACGTCGTGGAAAGCGTCGTAAATGGCGGGGCGGGCGAGATCGTTCATACCGGCGTCGACAACCGCAAAGAGCTTCTGCGGGCGTGGATTGAGCTGGACGACGCGCGTGAGCAGGAGCCCGGCGTTGCCGACGATTATCCGCCCCGGTTCGAAGCCGAGCTCAACATCGAGGCCAGCAAACGTGCTTTTCACCATCGCGGCGTAGGCGTTGATGAGGTCCGGTCCGTGACCGACCGCCTCCTGCATTTCGTAAGGAATGCCGAGACCGCCGCCGAGATCGAGCCGCTCGACCTTGTGACCGCCGGCGCGGAGGCGGCCGGTCAGCTCACGCATCCGAACGAATGCGGCCTCCATCTCTCCGAGCTCTCGGATCTGGCTGCCGATGTGGACTGCGAGGCCCATCATGCGCACACCCGACAGGTTCGCGGCCACGTCGTAGAGCCGTTCGGCTTCGCCAAGGCTCACGCCAAACTTGTTCGCGGACGAACCGGTCGTGATCTTGGCGTGGCCGCCGGCGCCGACGTCCGGGTTGATGCGGAAGACGGCGTTCTGGCGGCGGCCCTTGGCCGTCGCGATGCGCGAGAGAGCGTGAAGCTCGCTCTCAGTCTCGATGTTGACCTGGTAGATGCCGCTTTCGACCGCGAAGGCGAGTTCCTGCTGCGACTTGCCGACGCCTGAGAAGACGATCCTGTCGGGCGGGATTCCGGCGCGCAGCGCCTTTCGGATCTCGCCTTCCGAGACCGTGTCGGCGCCCGAGCCGAGACGCGCCAGGGTACGCAGCACCGCGAGGTTGCCGTTGGCCTTCATGGCGTAAAAGACGCGAGCACGGCAATCGGCAAAAGCACTGGCAAAAGCTTGATAATGGCGCTCGATCGTTGCGGCCGAATAGACGTAGGCGGGGGTGCCCACCGCCTGCGCGATGGCCTCGAGGCTCACGTCCTCGGCGTGAAGGATGCCGGAGCGATAGGTGAAATGGTGCATCGCGGGGTTGGTCGCTCGCGTTCGAGTAAGGACAAGCGCAGCGCAGGTCACCGTTTCGGCGGCGGCGCCTGCGACTGCTGCAGCAGCGGAAGGAGGCGCGCCGCGTTGCGGTTGAGGAGCGCGATGTGCTCGGGCGGAATCCGCTCTGGCATGGTGGCAAGATAGCCCTCGATCTCGGCGCGCTGCTCGGCCTTCTGCTTGGCCGTCAGCGTGCGATCGGCGGCGAGTGTCGCGAGATCCTGGCGAGCGCGGGCGACGGGGTCGATGAACTTCGTTCCATCATCCGAGATGCCGGCCGTGATCGCACCCAGATAATCGTCGAGGGCGCGGCACTGGCCGATGTCGGTAAAGCGTGCCTTCTTGCAGGCGCGGTCGTAGATCCCATCCACCTGCTGGTCGCTGAGGTTCGCATTGGCTGCCAGCTGAGGAGCCACGTCCTGGAAGACGACGAGCCAGCGATCGAGTGCTGCCTGATCGAAGGGCACCGGCTGCAGTCTCGGCGGGGGTTGCGCCGGCTGCTGGGCGAAGGTGACACTCGCTGCGATCAGCACCAGAATGGCAGGCACGGTCGCAACGAGCGCCATGAGCCGCGGCGGTCGCTGATTGGACATGTTTTCCCCAGGGATGCCAGCTGAGACTGGCGCAACCGTAGCGCGGTTTCGCTTCACGTGCACGCGTCGCAGAAGGCTGATGCCATTCTCCCGCGGGGAGTTTCGTAGGCTCCGTCACCATGGCGTGGTGATCCGCCGACGGTGCCCCCTCCCTCCGTTCTCGGCAAGTGAGGGCGATCGTCTCAGCGGATCAGGCCATCAAGGATGAACGGCCGGTGCGGGCCCGCGCCGGCACCCTCGGGCTTACCCTGGCCCGACTGCGCGGTCGCCGCCTTGTCGGCCTTGGCCTCGGCCGGGTTGTCCAGCGACGCGCGCTTGCCGCATCCCTGCGCCCCAAGGGTCAGGAAGACAATGAGCGCCGACATTGCCAAACCCAAGCGCATCTTTGCCTTTGCGCCGATCTCCAGTTGCCACCTGCCGCGCACCCGAGAGGGTGTGGGAGCCATGCCGAGATGCTGTCCACGAGCACCGGCCTCGACCAGAACCTTCTAGCCCTTCTCTGCCGCCCTTTCCAAACGCTTTGTCCAGGTTCGTGCCATTTTGCGGACGTTCTGTGGCGAAGTTCCCCCATAGCTGGTCCGGCTGCGGACCGAGGCCTCTACCGAGAGCACGTCGAAAACCGCGCCGGTAATGCGCGGCTCGATATCCTGCATTACGCTGAGCGGCAGCGCTTCGAGCCCCACCCCCCGTGCCTCCGCCGCGCGGACGATGGCGCCGGTCACGTGGTGGGCCTCGCGGAACGGCAACTGGAGCGTGCGAACAAGCCAGTCGGCAAGGTCGGTGGCGGTGGAATAACCGCGACTCGCCGCCCGATGCATGGCCTCAGGAATGGGCTCGAGGTCTTCAATCATGCCCGCCATGGCGGCAACCGCGACGGCGAAGGCTCGTAGCGCGTCAAACGTCTGTTCCTTGTCTTCCTGCATGTCCTTCGAGTAGGTGAGCGGCAGCCCTTTCATGACCATCAGCAGGCCCTGGAATGCGCCGGCGATGCGCCCGACCTTCGCCCGGCAGAGTTCGGCGGCATCCGGATTGCGCTTCTGCGGCATGATCGAAGAGCCGGTGGTCCATCGATCCGACAACCGGACGAAGGCGAACTGGGGTGTCATCCAGAGAACGATCTCCTCGGCGAGCCGCGAGAGGTGCATGGCGGCGATGGCGCAGGCGGCCAGTGTCTCGAGGGCGAAATCGCGGTCCGACACGGCATCGAGGGAGTTCGCGCATGGCCGGTCGAAACCCAGGGCGGCGGCGGTCATGCGACGATCGATCGGAAAGGAGGTCCCGGCGAGGGCCGCGGCGCCGAGAGGGCATTCGTTCAGCCGGCGCCTGGCATCGGCGAAGCGGCCGCGGTCGCGCTCGAGCATCTCGACGTAGGCGAGGAGGTGATGGCCGAAGGTGACGGGCTGGGCCGGCTGCAGATGCGTAAATCCGGGCATAATGACGTCAAAGTGTGCCTCGGCCTTGGTGGCAAGCGCGCGCTGGAGGGCGAGTACGCTCGCCGCAATTCCGTCGATCGCGTCGCGGACGTAGAGACGGAAGTCGAGCGCCACCTGATCGTTGCGCGAGCGGGCCGTGTGCAGGCGCTTGCCAGCCTCGCCGACGAGCTCGGTGAGCCGGCTTTCGATGTTCAGGTGGATGTCCTCGAGCTTTTCGGAGAACTGGAACGTGCCGGCCTCGATCTCGCCCTGGATCTGGTCGAGCCCGCGCTTGATGTCACGCAGGTCCGCCTTGGAGATGATGCCTTGCGCCGCGAGCATCTCGGCATGCGCCTTGGAGCCGCGAATATCTTGCGGCGCCATGGCCTTGTCGAAGCCGATGGAGGCATTTATCTCGACCATCAGCTCGGCGGGTGACATGGTGAAGCGCCCACCCCACATTTTGTTGGCAGACTTGTCGGTCATTGAGAACATGCCTCGCTTGGCGGCGCCGGACGCGCGGACCGGAGGGGTCGCAGGACAGAAGGGATCGGGTCTTGGCAAACGATGAGAGACCGAACCGGGGGATGTCGATCCTCGCCGCCGCGGCCGTTGTCGCTGCCTCGGCGCTCGCTGGATTTGGCGCGGTATACGTCATGGCCCGCACTGCTGACAATGGCGCAACGGAGGGCGCTCGCCGCTATGCTCAGGCGACAGCCCCGCCCGCGACGGCGCCAGCGGCCGGTCTGCCGTCCGGCCCCGGACGCAATCCCTTGAGCGTCGGCGAGATGGCGGCATTCGTCTTCAAGAAGGCGCCAGAACCACTGCCTGAGTTCTCCTTCCTCGATGCGACGGGAAAAGAGCGTACGCTCAGGGACTGGCGTGGCCGGGTCGTGCTGCTCAACCTGTGGGCGACCTGGTGCATCCCCTGCCGCAAAGAGATGCCGGGTCTTGACCGGTTGCAGGGCGAGCTCGGCTCGACGGATTTCGAGGTGGTGGCAGTCTCGGCCGACCGAAAAGGGCTGGAGGGCTCGAAGCAGTTCCTCGACCAGATCAAGGTCACGAAGCTCGCGCTCTATGCCGATCCCAGTGTGCGGGTGACCTCGACGCTGAAGGCGGTGGGGATGCCGGCAACGCTTCTCATCGATCGGGAGGGGCGGGAGATCGGACGCCTCACAGGCCCCGCCGAATGGGACAGCCCCGAGGCAAAGGCCCTGATCCGGGCGGCGCTCGGAAAGTGAACGGCAGATATCGACCGTCATCCCGGGACAGTGGCCCTTCGCCGGGAAAGCAGCATCACCCTGTGACTGGATCGCGCGACCAAACGGGCACTCTGGCGATGAGGGGGATGGAGGCGAGGCGCGCCGCAGGCGTGGCGCGCTGCAGATCGACGTCGACGCCATCCGGATAGGCGCCGACAACCGACAGGTCGTCAGATCCGTCGATGCGGCAGTGGCCGACGCCCGCCGGAATGAGCACCGCATCACCCGCCTCGACGGTAACGCGCACGCCCTTCGGCCCGCCGAACAGCACCTCGGCCCAGCCGCGGGCAAGCCCCAACACCTCGTGCGCGGTCGCATGGTAGTGATGGAAGGGATAGATGCCGTTGATCCAGGCGCCCGTCCACCCGCGCGCGGCAAAATGCTGGATGATCGCCTGCTCGGCTCCTGGGTGCTGGCCGGGAAACGCGCGCCGATAGAGCCTGAGCGCCAGCGTCGGGTTGTTCGGCACGAGGCCATCGTCGAGAAAGAGGTGCTCGTCGATCTCGGGTTGGGCACAGCGTTCGGGTGCGTGGGGCATGGAACGAAACTCAAACCCTAACGGGCGCGGCATTCGATCCGATGGGTCGGGCCGCGCGTTGAACTTTCTATTATTTGCCGGCCGATCGAGCCGTCTCAAGCGCATGCGGCACAAAGGGCGCACGGCGCGCCCCTCCGGTTCGGCCTCCTTCAAGACATGCTGCCTCTGTTGGTAAGCCCAGACACCTGACAGCTTTGACCCGTCGTTGTCGAGGCCGAAGTGTCGCCGCGCATGACAAGGCCGTGTCGCCGCCGTCCCGTCACCCACTCCAATCGGGAAGCCGATTTCGAGTCCCGGGCGTCGGCCGATGGCCCGGCAGCAATCGGGGCCGTTGCCAGGCAAACGACAGGTCCGTCAGCCGATCTATGGCCATGCGATCGGTCGATGGCGCCGCTACGAACGCCATCTTGGCCCACTGCTCGAAGCGTTGCGGACAATCGCGGCCGCCTAGTGACAACGCCGAGCGGGATGCGCGTGCGCGCGCCCGTACTCGGCTTCAATCAAGCGCGAGCGCCGGTGGCCGGCATCTCGAACATCGCTCCAGGGTCGAGAAAACGGTCGAGCACGTTCTTGAGGAGGCGCGAGCAGTTGTTGTCGAAGTTGTTGACCGGCAGCGCGCCGCAGAAGGTGATGGAGCCGGTCGAGAAGACGGCGCCGTTGTTCGGCGTTTCAAAAAACGTCATGTCGGCGCGGATCAAATCGGCCGGCCGATCGCCCGTCACTGTCGTCAGATGGGTGAGAAGCTCTTCCGGCACGACGACCCAAGGCGCCGCCGGATCGTGGCCCTCGGAGGCGGCGATGACAATGGCATGCGCAGGTGTGCCGAGCTTCCTGTCGGTGCGGTCGAGCTCGAAGCCGGCGGCGCCATGGCCCGAAAGACCAAAGTCCCCGATCTTCTCCTCCGTGATCCCTTCGAGGATCCAGGCGGCCCGCGAGGCGCGCGCCTCCGGCTTTATGCGGTAGTAGGAACCGACGAAGTTGCCTTGTGCGGTGAAACCAACGCCCGCGAGCATCTGCGGGGGCCGGCCATTCCGCCGCCAGAGGCCGCCGTACTCGCCATCAAAGGCGTTATAGTACTCGCCGGCCTCTGCCGCCCAGGCGCGGATGCCGCCCTCGCCGCGCCGAATCTCGATTGCGGCTGGCAGCGAAATGTGGCGCGCCACCTTCCAGTAAAAGCCGTTACCGCCAAGATACATGAAACGGCCACCGCCGTCGCGATAGCGCGTCAGCGCATCGAGCATGGCGCCGGTGTGATACTCGGGGTGTGAACCCGTCATGAGAACGGGATAGTCCTTGATTAGGTCATAGCCTTCGCGGTCGAGTTCCTCGTCCGTGATGACGTCATAGCGGTATCCCTTCGCCTCGAGCCAGGCGATCAGGTGGGTATCGGCCGGGAAATGACGCAGGCCCGAAGCGCGGACCGTCGCATCCGGATAGGTGATGTACCCGATGCGCATGGTGAGCATGGGCCTCAGCCACGAGGCATGGCAAATGCCGCTGCCGTCGGTGTGGACGTTGTAGGTCGAAAATCCGTACTCGGGATGCTCGGCGGCGTTTGCCGGATAGGCACCGGGCCAGGCGGCCGCCTGCTCCTTCCAGCTCGCGAGCCAGCGCGCGCTCTTTGCCTCCGGCCGGGCATGATTGTGATAAACTGTATAGGTGTAAGTCGACATCAGCAGGCAGATGTCAGCGGTGCGCCGGCCTTTGGGCGGCAGCACAAAGAACGGAATGTTATCGGCTCCGCCCTCGCCTTCTATGCGGACGGCGTAGGCGCCGGAACGGGTGGCGGGCGGGACCTCCCAGGAAAAGTCCGTCTCCCACCCGCAATCGTAGAGGTCGTCCTCGTGGAAGTGGATCGCCGCGTATTCGGCCGGCGCATGGCGGAAGCACATCTCGCGGCCGCTCCAGGAGGCGCCGGTCATGGCGCGAGCGGGGAGATTGACGAGGCGGCCGTGATAGCCGCGGCCAGCCTTGTCGATGACCTTGACGGTGGAAATCGCCTCGGCGAAGTCCCAGCGGGCGACGATGCCGTCCGCGGTGCTGCCGTCGGCTGCAGCAGCGATCTCCTCGTTCGGAACCGGCCGGCGCGCAATCGCAGGCGCCTCGATCTTGCCGTTGAAGTGGCCACGGACCGGCTCGCCGCCGAGCGCGGCGATGATCCACGGCATGGTTTTCGGCGGCGCAATCCCGTCCGCCGCCTCGACCGCGGTCTCGGCGACCGTGAAGTCGCCAACGGGCTTGCCGCGCGAGAGTTCGACCTGGCCGACAGAAAGCCTTTGTGCCACGGCGTCCCAGCGCGCAAAAACGCGATACCAGCGGCGCGCGATGAGTGGTCGGCGCGTCTTGACTCGCGTCGTTCCGATAATCGCCTCGGCGCTGCCGTCCTCGCCGACGGCAAGCGCAAACCCCAAGCGCGTGTTCGGATCATAGGCGGAGAGAACGCCCTGGCGGCGCTTCAGGTCGGGCAGGGTCGGCCAGATGGTGGCGATGAACGTGAGCCCCGAGCCTCCCGAAAGATCGTGATTGGCATTGATGATGGCGTAAGAGCCCTGATGGATCGGCTGCTCACGCGAGGGATAGCTCGCCTCGATTTCGGCCGCGACGGGCTCCTCGCGTATGCCGGGGCCGGCGGGGTTCGGATCGGCTGAGATCACGCGGACGAGGCGCGCGCGATAGGGACCCGAGAGCCGGCTCGAGACTTTGAACCCGATCGTCTCACCGGGGCGAACGGACAACCGGTCAGCGTAGCCGGCAATCGGCAACATGCTCTGGGCTCCTTGAATCCGCGAAAGAGGGTCGCTCTTCTGCACCTGCGAAGTGGCTTCACGCCCAAGTCGGGAACATTTCGTCCCATGCGTCAAGGCCTGCGACGGGAGAGCCCGAAGAGTCGGACGGCCATCAGAGCGACGACAGATATTTTCGCCAGATCGCCTTTTCGCCGAGGCTCTCGACAAAGTTCCTGTGGCGAGCCTCATCCTCCGCCGTCAGGCGAGGCGGGAGGGGGGCCGGTCTCGCGCGGACGGTTGCCGTGCGCGCCGTTGAGCCTGGGACGGAGCGCGCGTTCCGGCCCGCGCTTTGAAGGCTCAATGTTGCCTGACGCTCGCCGAGGAGTTCCACGTAGACGGCGGCAAGCAAGAGCGAGTCGACGAGCGCCCCGTGCTTGCTGCGATGTGCGTTATCGATGCCATACCGCTTGCAGAGGGCATCGAGCGAATTGGGGCCGGCCGGGTGCTTGCGTCGCGCGAGCGCGAGCGTGTCGACGAGGCGCGACTGCGGGATCTCCGGCAGATTGAGCCGCGCCAGCTCGGCATTGATGAACCCCAAATCGAACTGAGCGTTGTGGATGACGAGCGGGGCATCGCCGATGAACTCGAGGAAGCCGCCGACCACCTCGCGGAACGGCGGCTTGTCCTTCAGAAAGTCATTGGAGAGGCCGTGGATGCGCTCGGCGTCAGGATGTACGAGCCGGTCCTCGGGGCAGATGAAGGAGTGGAATTCGCGCCCGGTGGGGATGCGATTGACGATTTCGACGCAGCCGAGCTCGATCAGGCGGTCGCCGGCCCTGGCATCGAGACCGGTCGTCTCGGTGTCGAGTACGATTTCGCGGAGCATCGGGCGGGGTCCTTGCGTGATCGGACGGGGTGGAGCGGGGTCGCCGGCCGATCATGGCATCACGCCCAGTAGCGGGCGTAAGCCGTGCCGATTCGGCCCCTGAGGCTCTCAACGATCCTATCGATCTGCGCCTCGGTCTCCGGAATGGTGCCGCCGGTATCCACAACGAAATCCGCCCGGCGCCGCTTCTCCGCATCCGGCACCTGCCGGGAAAGGATCTGGTCGAGCCGTTCGGGCGTCATGCCCGGTCGCTCGAGCACGCGGCGGCGCTGCACGTCAGGCGGTGCGCTCACGACGACGGTGACATCGACGCGGGCCTCATTGCCACCTTCGAACAAAAGGGGGATCTCGAGCACCGCCATTGGCGTGCCGCGGCCGGCCTCGGTGCGCAGGAACTCGCGTTCTGCCTCGAACACCAACGGATGGACGATCGCCTCGAGACGCTTGAAGCCCGCCGGGTCGGCAAGCAGCGCCGCCGCCAGCCGTTGACGATCGACGCCTTCGGGCGTCGTCGTCCCAGGAAAGGCCGCCTCGATGGGCGCCACGGCCTTTCCGCGATAGAGCCTGTGCACCTCGGCATCGGCATCGCACACCGGGATGCCAAGCGCAATGAACCGCTTCGCCGCCGTCGACTTACCCATACCGATGGAGCCGGTCAGGCCGATGATGAGCATCACGTGCCCTCGATATCCCGGACGATGAGATCGCGCAGTTCGTCCGTCACCTCTGGCCGGACGCCGAACCACTTTTCAAAGCCTGGCACCGCCTGATGCAGCAACATGCCAAGGCCGTCGACGCCGACGAGGCCACGGGCGCGTGCGTTGCGGAGCAGGTTCGTCTCGAGCGGTACATAGACGATATCGGCGACGGTCGCGTCCTGGGGCAGAGCTGCGACGTCGAAGTCGAGTGGGCCGGACTTCACCATGCCGAGCGTGGTGGTGTTGACGAGAAGGCCGGCATCGCGGCTTGCCGCTTCTCTGCGATCCCATGGTAATGCGCGGACCTTGGCGCCGAAGTGGTGGGCGATGGCTTCGGCGCGCGCGAGCGTACGATTGACGACGCGGACCTCGCCGACACCCGCCTCAAGCAGGCCGTAGACGATGGTGCGCGCCGAGCCGCCGGCGCCGAGCACGACGGCGGGACGGTCCAGCGCCGCCCAGGCCGGCGCGGCGGACGCGAGATGAGTCATGAAGCCATAGGTATCGGAGTTAGCGGCGCACAGCCGCGACCCTTCGAACCATAGCGTGTTGGCGGCGCCGACGGCGCGAGCAGATCCGTCGAGCTCGTCGGCGGCGGCAAAAGCCGTCTCCTTGTGCGGCACGGTGACGTTGCAGCCGACAAAGCCGTTCAAGGCGAGTGAGCGGAAGAAGGCGTGCGCTTCCTCGGGCCGGACGGCGGCCTTCGTGTAGGTGCCGTCGATCCGATAGCGGGCGATCCAGTGGCCGTGGATCATCGGCGAGCGCGAGTGCTCGACCGGCCAGCCGACGATGCAGGCGCGTTTCATGCGGTCAGAACTTTCCGGTTACGCAGCTCGGCAAGCAGCGGCAGGAGCGGAAGGCCGAGAATGGTGAAGTAGTCGCCTTCGATTCGCTCGAAGAGCTGGATGCCGAGGCCTTCGAGCTGGTAGGCGCCGACGGAGGCGCACACAGCATCGCCAGCCTTTGCAAGATAGAAGTCGAGGAACGCGTCGGAGAACGCGCGCATGGTCATGTGCGCCTCGCTCCGTTCTCTCCAGAGGAGTGTGCCGTCGGCGGCAAGCGCCACGCAGGAGTGGAGGACATGGGTGCGCCCGCGGAAAGCCGTGAGATGTGCGCGCGCCTCGGCGATGTCGCGCGGCTTCTCGAAGATGCGCGATCCCAGAGCCAGCACCTGGTCTGCACCGATCACAAGGGCTCCAGGCTGTCGGCCAGCGACGTCGAGCGCCTTCGCTTCGGCAAGGGCCATCGCCAGAACTTCGGGTGCAATCGGTTCCGAACTCGCGGCCTCGAATTTCCGACGCACAGCGGGCTCATCGACCCGCGAGGGGACGACATCGCAGACGACGCCGGCTGCGGAAAGCAACTTTCTGCGACTGGCGCTGGCGGAGGCCAGAACGATTCGGGGTGCCGAATGGCCGCTCATGTCGGGTGGCGCTCTTCAACAGGGACCGGGCGAGGGATAGCACCCCGGGCACCGGCTGGGCCAGCGTACTTTAGGTTTGCGGCCGGCGGTCGTGAGCGCAGCGGCCCGGGACCCTGCATCAGCGGAAATGGTAGGGCACGACGTAGCTCAGCTGGCTCGGCGAAAGGCCCCTCGGCGGTGGCGGGAACCGGACGCGGCGGACGGCGGCAAGGGCCGTCTCGTCAAGCGCCCGGACACCACTCGAAGTCTGCACGCGAGCGTGCGCCAGCGCGCCGTCCGCACCGATGACGAAGGCGATACGAACAGAGCCGCGCAATCGCAGACCCGGGGGGGCTGGGCGGGCGCGCGCCAGCGCCGCTGTCACCGCTGCGGCATAATGCTCGATCTCTCCCGGGCTTGCCGCCGCGGCCGCGAGTGACCCGCTTGTAAGGACGTCGCTTGCGGCCGCCGCAGCACCCCCGTTCGCCAGGTTGGCCGAGGGCCAGTCCGAGGTTCGAGGCGCCGGCTGTGGCTCCTCGCGGTCCTTTTCGTGCAGCGTCTCAGGCTCGACCGGCTTCTCCGTAGCAGCCTTGACCTCAGTTTCCGTGGGATCGGAGGCCGGATCAGCCGCGGCGGCGACGAACGGCCCGACGTGCGACGGAGTTTCCGTCGGGAAGGTACGTGCCGCGGGCGGGCCTGACACTGGCTCCACGTCTCGAGTGCCCTGCTCAGGTGATACACGCACAGACGCGGCCGCCGCCTCGTCCTGCGTCGACGATGAACTCTCGAGTGCTCGGGCAGAGACCAGCGCCACCTCGATGCTCACGGCGTCAAGATCGCTCCCGCGGGCGCCGACCGGCCCCGTGTCGATCGCAAGAGCCAGACCGGCAATGATGGCGGCATGCGCTGCAGCCGCGATGAGGCAGGCGGGCAACATTGCCAGCCGTCCGCCGCCTTTGGCGCCGGCCGCCGACAGTCCCATGGCATCGGGCGCGTAGTCGAACAGCGGCGGCTTTTCGTTCCTCGACCTGCTGTTCTGGTCTCCCCGTCTAGTGGGCATCTGAGATTGAGTCTCAACCACGGTTTCGCCTGGGTCTCCGTTGCCGCGCCAATCCTCGGAATGGCCCGTGGGGGCCTCGGCCTTTCGCCAACCAATGCCGAAAGGCGCGGACCTGCGCAAGCCGGGGTAATGGAATCGCGATGGCGCCGTCCAAGCCGGGCGGTCTTTGTTGTCCGGCAGTCGCTACCGAACGAGCGGCCAAACAGATACCCGCATCGCTCACCGCCAGCGGCCGTAGCGCCAGGGGGCGAATGGATGCCGCCGGTCGCGGATGTCGGGAGCCGGGTCAAAGCCCGAGGTGCCCCAGGGGTGGCAGCGCGCTATGCGCGAGGCGGCGAGCCATAACCCGCGCCAGGCGCCGTTGATCTCGATGGCATCGAGAGCGTATTCCGAGCAGGTCGGGAGGTGGCGGCACTCGAAGCCGATGAGCGGCTTCAAGGTCCAGCGGTAGACGTAGACCGGCCCCTTAGCGAGCGCGCGGGTCAGGCGTCCCAACGTGCACGGACCTAAGACTTTGCTGCGCGTCGCCATAGGCTCAAGGGGAGACCTGGGCCGCCGCCGCATCCGTCTTGGCGGAGGCCTTCCGCAACGCGTCATCGAGGGCGCGTTCGACTGCCTCGAAGACGAGCAGCGTGGAGGTGTGGCGCGCTTTGACGTCACGCACGGGCTCGAGCACCGCCAGATCCGCCCACCGGCCCGACGGCGGCGGACCGTTCTCCTTCAACATCCGGCGCATCTCGCCGGCGACCCGCCGAAGCTCCTCGGCCTCCGTGCCGACGATGTTCCGCGCCATCACCGAGGCGGATGCCTGGCCGAGGAGGCAGGCCCTTACGGTCTGCGCGAACTCTTTCACCCGGGTGCCTTCAAGCTTCAGATCGACCGTGATGGTGGAGCCGCAGAGCTTCGAGTGGGCCAGCGCAGTGCCGTCCGGATCGACAAGACGCGCCGCCGGCGGGATAGCGGCCGCCAGCTCGATGATTCGCTGATTATAAAGGTCGCTCAGATCCGCCATGGGCGAAGGGCGCTCCCTGACTAAAGTTCGTATTTTCCCATATCGCGCCTCGTCATGCCCAATGCAAGGCAGCTGTTGGGGCCCGCTGGTCAAACCTGCGGGGGATGCTCTCGGCGCCAATGGCGCGCGATGTCGATCCGGCGCGGCACCCAGACGCGATCGTGGCCGAGAACGTAATCGAGGAAACGCTCGAGCGAGGCGGAGCGACCCGGACGCCCGACAAGGCGGCAGTGGAGGCCGACGGACATCATGCGCGGGGCGTCGGCGCCCTCGCGGTAGAGGACGTCGAAGGTGTCCTTCAGATACGTGAAGAATTGATCGCCGGCGTTGAACCCCTGTGCGGTCGCAAAGCGCATGTCATTGGCGTCCAGCGTATAGGGAATGATGAGGAACGGCCCTGCCGGACCGGTTATCCAGTAGGGCAGGTCGTCGGCGTAGCTGTCGGAAGAGTAAAGGAAGCCGCCTTCCTCCATCACAAGCCGCAACGTATTGGCCGAGCAGCGGCCCTGATAGAAGCCGAGCGGTCGGCTGCCAGTAACCTCGGTGTGGATGCGGACCGCCTCGCGAATGTGTTGGCGCTCGTCCGCCTCCGCGAAGTCCTTGTATTCGATCCACTTGAGGCCGTGCGATGCGATCTCCCAATCCGCCTCTCGCATGGCGGCGACCTGTTCCGGTCCGCGCATCAAGGCGTGTGCGACGCCATAAACGGTGACCGGAACACGGCGCGATGAGAACAGACGCCAAAGCCGCCAGAAGCCGGCGCGGGCACCATACTCATAAAGGGATTCCATGTTCATGTGCCGTTGTCCCGGCCAAGGCTGAGCGCCGACAATCTCCGACAAAAACGCCTCCGAGGCTGGATCGCCATGCAGGATGCAGTTCTCGCCGCCCTCCTCGTAGTTAATGACGAACTGCACGGCGATGCGTGCGTTCCCCGGCCAGCGAGCTGCCGGAACGTGACGACCGTAGCCCTTGAGATCGCGCGGGTAGACGTCCGATGTGCGCATGCGAGATCACGCTCCGCTGATTTGCCGCGATGGGCTTGCCGATCGGATGCCCGAAAGGTACTCGGTTGTTGCCGCAAAAAGAGGCATGACGATTGTGGCATCACCGGCGAGCCTATGCATATTCCGGCGGAAGCGTATCTGGCCGGTGCATCGGCCGCGTCAACAAGGAGTTTCAGGGAATGTCCTTACCCCGCACACGAAGCCTCGGACCCGTCAGCTTGATGCTCGCGGTCCTGGCAACCGGGTCCATGCTCTCGCCGGCCGCCTATGCCCAGGAAAAGGTCCTGCGGATCGGGATGACCGCCGCCGACATCCCGAAGACCAATGGGCAGCCCGACCAGGGCTTCGAAGGCAATCGTTTCACGGGTATTCCGCTCTTTGACGCCCTGACGCATTGGGATCTGTCGTCGGCCGACAAGCCGAGCGTGCTCATCCCAGGCCTTGCCACCGAATGGAAGGTCTCGGAGAGCGACAAGACGAAGTGGATCTTCAAGCTCCGCCAGGGCGTCAAGTTCCACGATGGCTCGGATCTCAAGGCTGCTGCCATCGTCTGGAACGTGCAGAAGGTGCTCGACAAGGACGCGCCGCATTATGCGCCGGATCAGATCGGCGTGACGGTCTCGCGCATGCCGAACCTGGTATCCGGACGGGTGATCGACGACTACACGGTGGAGCTGACGACCAAGGAGCCAGACAGCTTCCTGCCGATCAACCTGACCAACCTTTTCATCGCTTCACCGGCACACTGGCAGAAGAAGTACGACGCACTTGCCAATATTGCCGACAAGGCCGAGCGGGCCAAGCAGGCCTGGGCTGCATTTGCCGCCGATGCTTCGGGCTCCGGCCCCTTCAAGATGGCCAAGTTCACGCCGCGCGAGCGGGTCGAGTACGTCGCCAACAAGGCCTATTGGGACCCCAAGCGCGTGCCGAAGGTCGATCGCGTGGTGCTGCTGCCGATGCCGGAGGCCAACGCACGCACCGCTGCTCTCTTGTCCGGCCAGGTCGACTGGATCGAGAACCCGGCGCCTGACGCCGTCAAAGCGATCAAGGACAAGGGTTTTGTCATCACCTCGAACGCACAGCCGCACGTGTGGCCTTGGCAGTTCTCGTTTGTCGAAGGATCACCCTGGCTCGACAAGCGGGTCCGGCACGCCGCCAACCTCTGCGTCAATCGCGAGGAGCTCAAGGCGGCGCTCAACGGTCTCATGGAGGTGCCCAAGGGCACGGTGCCGCCGGGTCATCCGTGGTGGGGCAATCCAAAGTTTGAAATCAAGTATGACCTTGCCGCTGCCAAGAAGCTGATGGAAGAGGCCGGCTACGGACCCAATAAGCGGCTCAAGGTGAAGACGATCACGTCGGCGTCTGGGTCGGGGCAGATGCAGCCCGTGCCGATGAACGAGTTTCTGCAGCAGGCGCTCAAAGAGTGCTACTTTGACGTCGAGCTCGACGTGATTGAGTGGAATGCGCTGTTCACGAACTGGCGGGCCGGGGCCAAGGACCCGACCTCGCGCGGCGCACACGCGACCAATGTGACGTTCGCCGCCATGGACCCCTTCTTTGCCATGGTGCGATTCACCTCCTCGAAGACCGTGCCGCCGGTCTCGAACAACTGGGGCTATTTCACGAGTCCCGAATTCGACGAGCTGATCGCCAAAGCGCGCACCGCGTTCGACGACAAGGAGCGCGACGAGGCGCTGGCGCGGCTCCATGCGCGCATCGTCGAGGAAGCGCCGTTCCTGTGGGTCGCGCACGATGTCGGCCCGCGTGCTATGAGCGCCAAGATCAAGGGTTTCGTGCAGCCGAAGAGCTGGTTCGTCGACCTTGCGCCGGTGTGGATCGAGTAAGCGGCCGTCAAAGCCAGCGTTTTGATCGAACCGGACCGGGCGCACTGGCGGCGCCCGGTTGCCTTTTTGGAGAAGGGCCCGCGATGGCGTCCGCGGCGACGGGTTTCTGCCGGGACTGATGACGAAATTCCCTTCCGTCGGGCCGCCGGGATCCGTCACCCATACCGCGGCGCAATCGCTCAGGCCCTGCCTCTCGGACGGTGGTATTTTCGCCCCGAAACCGGGTCACACGCCGCCCTTCTCCAGCATCGCCGCCAATGCCGGGGCGAGCCCCACCGTTTCGACGGGCGGGGTCGCGGCGAAGGAGCCGCGCTCGGGCTTTGCCACGTTGGCTCGCGCCAGAGTCTCGGCCATGCGCAATGAGGCGGCGAGGCAATCGACGAGCGGGGCGGGCACGCGATGCGCAATCCGAGCAGCGAGACCGACCAGCCCGGCTCCCGCAAGGATGACGCTATCCGCGCGATGGCGGGCGACCGCCTCGGTGCAGGCGTCCGCAAGCATGTTGAGCGCGCCGTCCGGGTCGCGCGCTATGTCGGCGCCTGAAGGTGCCACCGTCTCGATCGCGGCGAGGCGCTCCCGCAATCCGATCGACGCGACGAACTCTTCGAGCATGGGGGCCCAACGCTCGCCGCCAGTCACGATCGAGAATCGTCCGCCCAGCGCCGCCGCCGTCAGGCATGACGCCTCCGCCATGCCGACCACAGGTTGTCGGGCGAGCTCCTTCAGTGCGAACAGGCCTGGGTCGCCAAAGCAAGCAAGCAGAACCGCGTCTGCATCGGCGGCATGCTCGGCATAGGCTTCAAGTGCGGCGTGGCCGGCGATGGCGTAGGCGGCGCGACTTGCCACATAGCGAGCGCCGAAGCGACCCGTGACGGCCTTGAGTTCGGTGTCGCGGGACGCGATGCGCCGGGCCTCGCCGAGCACGCGCGCGGTGATCGCATCGCTGGTGTTCGGATTGATGATCAGCAACTTCATTTTCTTGCTCCCTCGGCGCCAACAATGGGCCGGCGCGACTGCTGTTCCCTGGGGTGCATGGCGCGGGCGCAGACGGGATGGCAACCGGTGGCGGCGCCGGATTGCCGGGCGGGCCGAATGAATCTCGGGCAGTGCCCCAGCGGATGCTACAGCCCTATGATTTTCTCCGCTATAAGCGACCGAAGGCCAACCGATAATCCAAGTCCGTCAACGGCCGAGGGAGCCCCGCGGCGAGACATGCCTCTCTACATCGCCAAACGCATACTCTACACGCTGCCGATCATGCTGGGCGTGGCGGGCGTTTGCTTCATGCTCGTCCATCTCGCCCCGGGTGACCCGTTGGTCTCGATCCTGCCGCCGGATGCGTCCGAGAGCCTCAAGCAGCAGATGATGGCGCTCTACGGTTTCGACCGGCCCTACGTCGAGCAATTCCTGCGCTGGCTCGGGAGGGCAATTTCCGGCGATCTTGGGACTTCCATAAGAACGAATCGGCCGGTGGTCGCGGAAGTGTCGAAGGCGGTCGGCAACACGCTGATCCTGGCGGCCTTGGCAACGACCATCGGGTTCGTCTTCGGGACCTTGTTCGGGTTCATCGCGGGCTATTTCCGTGACACCTGGGTCGACAAGACCGCCTCGGCGATCAGCGTCATCGGCGTGTCGGTGCCGCACTACTGGCTCGGCATGGTCCTGGTCATCGTGTTTGCCTCCTACCTCAACTGGCTGCCGCCGACCGGTGCGGGGCCCGGCGGCTCGGATGCCTGGCAATGGAACTGGGCGCACGTGCGCCACATGATTCTTCCGGCCGTTACCATGTCGGTCATTCCGATGGGCATCATCGCGCGCACCGTGCGCGCCCTCGTCGCCGAGATTCTCTCGCATGAGTTCATTGCCGGGCTCAGGGCCAAGGGCCTTTCCTCACGTGGCGTGCTGCGTCACGTGATCAAGAACGCGGCTCCCACGTCCATGGCGGTGATGGGCATCCAGCTCGGCTACCTGCTCGGCGGCTCAATCCTGATCGAGACCGTGTTCAACTGGCCCGGAACAGGGCTCTTGCTCAACGACGCAATTTTCCAGCGTGACCTGCCGCTCCTGCAGGGCACAATTCTGGTGCTCGCCTGCTTCTTCGTGCTGCTCAATCTCGTGGTCGACGTCGTACAAACGGCGCTCGATCCTCGCATCGCCCGGAGCTGACGCACATGCTCAAGGCTGCGCCTGACGCTCTCGATGGTCCGATTGTCCGCTCGCCCGGGTACTGGGCGACCGTGTGGCGCCGGTTCCGGCGCGATCCGGTCGCGGTTGGAGCCTTGGCGATGATCGCGATCATCGTTCTGATGGCGATCCTTGCGCCGTGGATCGCGCCGCAGGATCCCTACAAGGGTATGACGCTGCGCCGCCTGCGGCCACCCGGAACGGACGGATTCCCGCTCGGCACGGACGAGCTCGGACGGGACATGCTCTCGCGGCTTATCTACGGGGCCCGGCTGTCCCTGTTCATGGGAGTGACGCCGGTGTTTCTCGCGCTCTTCATCGGCGGCGCGATCGGGATCGCTGCGGGTTATGTCGGGGGGTGGGTCAACTCGATCCTGATGCGCACGATGGACGTGTTCTTCGCCTTTCCGTCGGTGCTGCTCGCAATCGCGCTCTCTGGAGCCATGGGCGCCGGCATCGTCAATGGCCTGATCTCGCTCACGGTCGTCTTCATTCCGCCCATCGCACGCGTGGCGGAAAGCGTGACGACCGGCGTGAGGACGCTCGACTACGTCGATGCGGCGCGGGCAAGCGGGGGCGGCGCCATCTCGATCATTCGGCATCATGTGCTTGGCAATGTCCTCGGGCCGATCTTTGTCTACGCGATGAGCCTGATCGCGGTGTCGATGATTCTGGCTTCCGGCCTCTCCTTTCTCGGTCTCGGCGTGAAGCCGCCGGATCCGGAGTGGGGGCTGATGCTCAACACGCTGCGCACCGCGCTCTACACCCAGCCAATACTCTGCGCGCTGCCGGGCATCATGATTTTCGTCACTTCGATTTCATTCAATCTGTTGACCGACGGACTGCGTTCCGCCATGGACATCAAGGCCTGAGCCAATGAGCACAGCGACGCTCGCAACCGAGACCGGACAGCCGCCAGCCGCCGCAATGGCGCCGCCGGCACTGCTGGAGGTTCGCGATCTCGTCAAGCACTTTCCGATGAAGTCGGGCCTTTTCGGCAAAGCGAAGGCGGTCGTGCGCGCAGTCGACGGCGTCTCCTTCGACGTCAAGGCTGGCGAGACGCTCGGCATCGTCGGGGAGTCGGGCTGCGGCAAGTCGACGACGGCGCGTGTCATCATGCATCTGATCAAGCCGGACAGCGGCAGCGTCCGTCTCGCCGGCAGGTCGCCGGGCGCAGGCGGACTGACGATGAAGGCGTTCCGGTCGCAGGTGCAGATGGTGTTTCAGGACAGCTATGCATCGCTCAATCCGCGCATGACGGTCGAAGACTCGATTGCCTACGGCCCGGCCGTGCATGGGATCAACGGATCGGATGCCGTGAGGCGGGCGCGGCGGCTGCTCGACCGGGTGGGGCTTGATCCGCTCCGGTTCGCGGGCCGTTATCCGCACGAGCTTTCGGGCGGACAGCGGCAGCGCGTCAACATTGCGCGCGCGCTGGCGCTGGAGCCCAGGATCCTAATTCTCGACGAGGCCGTGTCGGCGCTCGACAAGTCGGTCGAGGCACAGGTGCTGAACCTGTTGTTGGATCTCAAGGACGACATCGGGCTCACCTACATCTTCATTAGTCACGATCTTGAGGTCGTGCGATTCATCGCCAGCCGCGTCATGGTGATGTACCTCGGACGGGTGGCGGAGATCGGGCCAACGGAACAGCTCTATGGCGGCGGGCGACATCCCTACACGCAAGCGCTGCTCGGCTCGATGCTGTCGATGGACCCGGACCGGCGTACCGAGACGGCGCCTCTCGCCGGAGATCCGCCGAACCCCATTAATCCGCCGCCCGGATGTCGATTCCACACGCGCTGCCGATTCGCGGAGGCGGTATGCGCGGCATCGGTACCGCCACTGTTCGTTCGCGGCGGCGATCATGCGGTTGCCTGCCACATGGCAGCGCCGGGATCGGGACACAGCCAAGCGGGAGCCATCAGCTGAGAGCTGACCCATGAGCGAGTCGCAAGCGCAACCCGTCCTCGACATCCGCGGCCTCACGGTGACTTTCAGCGGCGGCGCCAAGCCGGTTCGGGCGCTCGACGGGGTTGACCTGTCACTGGCGCGCGGAGAGGTGGTGGCGCTGCTCGGCGAGTCGGGCTCGGGCAAGAGCGTGACGCTGCGCTCGATCCTGCGGCTCCATCCGCCCAGGACATCGCGGGTCGAAGGGCGGATCATCGTCGACGGAACGGATGTCATGGCGCTGGCGGGCCGCGCGCTCGAGGACTTTCGCGGCAAGACTGTCTCGATGGTGTTCCAGGAACCGATGCTGGCGATGGATCCGGTCTATACCGTCGGCGACCAGATCAGCGAAGCCGTCCGCCAGCATGAGGCATTGTCCAGGAAGGAAGCGCGCAACCGGGCGCTCGACATGCTGACGCGCGTGCGCATCCCGGATCCGGCGCGACGGCTTGACGCCTATCCGCACGAGATGTCGGGCGGAATGCGGCAACGGGCGATGATAGCTCTGGCGCTTGCCAGTCGGCCGAAAGTTCTCCTGGCCGACGAGCCGACGACGGCGCTCGATGCAACGGTGCAGGTGCAAATTCTTCTGCTCCTGCGCGAATTGCAGCGTGAGTTCGGGCTCTCCGTGATCTTCGTCACGCACGACATCTCGGTGGCGGTCGAGGTTGCCGATCGCATCGCCGTGATGTACGCGGGCCGCATCGTCGAGGCAGGGCCGATTCGCGACGTGATCCGCACGCCGCGCCATCCCTATACCATCGGGCTTCTCTCCACGCGAGCTGCCGGCGGCCGCCTCACCGGCAAGCGGCTGCCGGCCATTCCGGGGAGTCCGCCAGACCTTGCCAACCTGCCTCTCGGCTGCGCTTTTGCGCCACGCTGTACGTTCGCTGGCGACCTTTGCCGAACGTCACCGCCTGAGCCCGTCACGCTTGCCGCCGGACATTTCGCACGGTGCTACCGGACCGAGGAGACCGGGGGGCGGGCTGGAGCCGGAGAGAGGGCGGGGTAGATATCGCGAAGCGGCTTCGCGGCCAGCGTGCGCTTGGGGGTGATAAGGGAGAAGCAAAAAAACCTGGCTCAGGTGGTTTAGGAGTAAACGTGAGCCCACGACTACCGCGCTTTCCGCTTGACGACGTTCGGCTTAGGCGGTGACGCTTTGCGTCGCCGGTGGTTGCTAGTTCCAGGGCAGCAGCTCGGCCAGCCGGTTGATCGGATGCGCGCCGATGCGGGCGATGACGTCGGTCGGCCATGCCTCGGGCTCGATGCCGTTCATGCGCGCGGTGCCGATCAGCGTGTAGAACGCGGCAGCGCGCGTGCCGCCCGCATCCGATCCACAGAAGAGCCAGTTCTTGCGGCCCAAAGCTGCCGGGCGGATTTTGTTTTCCGCGGCGTTGTTGGAAATCTGTAAGCGCTGCACTGCCCCCACGTTTTGTCATGGGCTGTGATCGCCGATGATCGCGTCTTCGGACGGGATCGATTTGACCGTATGTTTGAAACCAGCGATGACACGACGGTGCGGCGGCCGCGGCGGCGGGTGGAGGTGTTCACCGGGCCGGAGCG
>Ga0073934_10001077_pt1 | contig 69540 bp, 70 predicted proteins | sample LarsenN4metaG_FD_76834 | JGI IMG/M metagenome (GOLD analysis project Ga0073934, IMG submission 76834) | Hot spring sediment bacterial and archeal communities from British Columbia, Canada, to study Microbial Dark Matter (Phase II) - Larsen... ... | reverse complement strand
GTTGGCGGCCGCACCGCCGCTCATGGCGACGCCGAGCCGGCCGTCGGCGCCGCGCGACAGCGGCAGGATCGCCTCCGGCCCGGCTTCACCGGCGAGTCCGAGGCCGCCGTTCGACAGCGGGAAATAGCTCGGCGTGCCGATCACGCCGCCGGCCGCGAACGGCTTGACCGCACCCAAGGCCGCCTTCACGTCGGCGCCGCCGGTGCCGACTCCGGCGAACAGCTTTTCGAACCCGCTCATCAGGCCCTGCGCAATGGGCCGGAACGCCGCCGATACCGCCATGCTCGACAGCCGCCGCGCCAGCCCCTTCAGCACGTCGTCGAGCGCGCGCCCGCCGATCGCAGCCTGCGTGAAGGCCGTCGCCATCGCGCGCGCGAAGCCGTTGGCGCCGGCCGTCAGACCGCGGGTGCGCTTCTCCAGTCCATCCATCGTCTGGTCGAGCTTGGCGCTTTTCTCAAGCGCAATCTCATCCTCATCCATCGGGATACCTCGTCATCAGATCGATCAGTGAGGCGCGCGCGAGCGGCGCGCCGCCGCGGCCGGTGACGGCCTCGATCGCCAGCGCCAGTTCGCGCGGCGTCATCCGCCAGAACTGTTCGGGAGCGAGCCGCAGGACGCCGAGCCCGAAGCCAATCGCCTCGCGCCAGGGAAACGGCGCAGGATTCCCGGTGTCACGGCCGGATCGGTCGCAGATATCCGTGGCTTGCGTCAGGCGCGGCGCGCGAAAGGGCCTTGCGGTTCTCCGCCGCCGAAGGTCGCCTCGAGCAGCGCGCCCGCGATGCGGACATAGCCGTGCGCACCGTCGGACACCGCCATGCGCGCGACCTCGTCGTCGCTGACGGCTTCGCCCGCGCCGCGCAGGCCCGCGGCGATGATGCAGACGAGATCGCGCGCCTTCAGGCGCCCCGATCCGATGCGCTCGGCCAGCGCGACCAGGTCGTCGGCGCCGAACGCGGCCTCCAGCTCGGCGAGCGCGCCGAGCGTGAGCACCAGCCTGCGCTGCGCGCCGCCGATCTCGGCCTCGATCTCGCCGCGGTGACGATTGGTCATGGCGCTACGCCGCCGCGAATGTCAGCGCGCCGGCCGACTCCAGCGCCAGCTCGTACGTGACCTCACCGTTGTGCTCGCCGGCGAATTCAAGGCTGACGATCTGGAACGCGCCTTCGACCGTGCCGAAATCCGGAATCACGATCTGGTAGGTCTTCAGCGTGCCGTCGAAGAACACCTGGCGCATCAGCGCGTCGGTGGCTGCGTCCTTGAACAGGCCGCGGCCGGCGATTGCAGCGCGCTTGACGCCGGCGCCCTCCAGCAGTTCGCGCCAGCGGTCGGTGGATTCCGCGTGCGTGATGTCGACGGTCTCGGCGTTGAATGCAAGCCTGCGCGTGCGCAGGCCTGCGACGGTGACGAATGCCGACCCGTCGTGAATCTTCACGAGCAGGTCCTTGCCTTTCTGGGCAGCCATTCTTTGCTCCTCTGAAATGTCGCCCTCATCCTGAGGAAGGCGCGAAGCGCCGTCTCGAAGGATGGCCACGCGCGTTTGCGGCCATGCGAGACGCGCGACTTCGTCGCGCTCCTCACCATGCGGGCTAGGATTGCGGCTCGGTGATCGCGCGGAAGCGCACCAGCGCGTGATAGGTGCGACCGTCGGCCTCGCGCCGAACGTCCGCAAGCGCAAAGCGGAAATTGACCAGGCGATGGTCGTCGAGCGTCAGCGGCGCGTCGTCGAGCGCCTGAAGCAGCGCGCCGGCGACAAGGTGTGCTTCCTTGTGGCCGCCCTGGCGCGACCAGGCGTGCAGCGTGAGCTGGTGCTCCTCGCCGCGCTCCGAGCCGGTCGAGTAGTCGGCAATGCGCGCCTCGCCGAGCGTGACGTAGGGAAACGCGGCGTTTGCCGGCGGCTCGTCGTAGACGCGCGGCCCGCCGAGCAGCGCGGTCAGCGGCACATCGGCAATCAAGGCGTCGTGAATCGCGGCGCGCAGCGCCGCGGCAGCGGTCGGCATGGTATGACTCCGGTTGTCAGATGATCAAAGAACCACGAACGCCATCCCTCCCGCCGGGAGAGGGATAACGAGAGTCAGTCGACTCTCTCGTTGGCGCTGATCTCGATGAACCGCCCGCTCCCGTCCAGGTCGCGCACGGCGACGATGCGAAGGATGCGCGCGCCGTCGCGCAGGCGGTGGCGCGTGTTGATGTCGGCGCGCCAACGGATGACGACGCGGTGGGTCACGGTCGCGCCGGGATCCTCGCCGACGACCTCGCCACGCGCGGTGACCGGCGTGAGCTTGGCCCGGACGACGCCCGCACTTTCGTAAGTGCGCGCCACGCCGCCGGCGCCGTCGGGCGTTTCGACCGGCGCTTCCAGCACCAGCCGGTGACGCAGCTCGCCGATGTCGAGCAGACTCGCGGTCATAGCGACAGCACCCGGTAGGGCGCGATCAGCGCGGCGACCGTCACCGGCAGCACCGCCACCGCATGACCGACCGCGATCAAACCGCGGTTCTCGTACCAGTGCGCCGTGAGCAGGCGGATCGCCTGCCGCAGGGGCTCCGGCACGTCGCCGGGCTCCTCGCCGTAGCCGGCGTCGATGTCGATCTCGATGCCGCCTGTCCTGCGCCCGGGCGCAGCCAGCGACCACGGCGCGAACGCAATGATAGCCGGTGCCGCGGCCGCATCCATGGTGAAGGCATCGAGATCGATCGCCTGCGGGGCGCCGTCCTCATCGAGGACGCGGGCGGCCGCGATCGCGACCAGCGGCACCGGCAGCGCGGCAATGTGTCCGCCTGCGGGCCAGGCGTCGCGAACGAGCCGCCAGCGTTGCGAGATCAACGCGCGGCGGGTCTGCGCCTCGATATGGCCGCGCGCGGCGGCGATCAACGTCGCGATCGCATCGTCATCGTCGTCGTGCGCGACGCGCAGGAACGCCTTGGCGTCGGCGAGCGTCACCGGCTCCACCGCCGGTGGGGCGAGAAGGATGGAGGACATCCACGGCCTCTTGAATTGAGGTTGACAGGGAGCGGCGAAACGGGCTCATCACGCCGCCATGCTGCTGCGCGTGCCAGCCAGTCTTGTCGCGTTATTGCTTTGCGCGCCCGCCGCCGCGATGGTGGGCGGCGCGCAGCCGGCGCCGAAGTTCTCCCACGCGGTGGTAATGCTGGCGGGCCAGCACGGCTTCTGCTCGGGCGCCGCCATCGCGCGCGACCTCGTGCTCACGGCGGCGCATTGCGTGATGGCCGGCACCGACTACAAACTGGTCGCCTTCGGCGCCGGCAGGCAGCCCGTGCTCAAGGCGATCGCGGCGATCGCGCGCCATCCGCAGTTCGACCCCGATGCGGTGAAGCGGCATCGCACCACCGCCGACATCGCGCTCTTGAAATTCTCCGAGACGATCTCGGCGGCGCCCGTGCCGCTCGGCCCCGCCGGCTTCAAGGTCGCGCCCGGCGATCCGTTCCTGGTGGCGGGCTATGGCCTCGCCAATCCCGCCGACGGCGCGACCGGCGGCACCGTGCGCACCGCGACGCTGGTCGCCACCGGGCAGCCCGGTCCTTTGCAGATTCGACTCATGGACCCAGCCACGAAAAACCAGCGGCCCGGGCTCGGCGCCTGCGTCGGCGATTCCGGCGGGCCTGCGTTCGTGAACGCGGGCGGCGCGCTCGCGGTGATCGGCGTCATCAGCACGGCCACCGGCGCCAACAACTCAGCCGGCTGCGGCGGGCTCACCATCGTGACGCCGCTCGTGCGGTATCGCGCATGGATCGTGGAGCAGATGAAACGGATGGGCGCGGCGGAAATGTAACAATTCTGCCAATTCGCAGATACGGGCAGTCATCGTTCGTATTATCGGAAAACTTACGCGTTTTCTTCTGGGAAATTGTAACTCTCGAAAACCTGTTCCGGCACATCGTGGTGTCCTCTCGCCCTGCTTCGGGCCTTCGCTCCTGCCAAGTGAACTGGCGTGCCTCCGTTTGTCCATTGGCCGCCGTCCGGGTTGCCCGGCGGCACGCGGGGTTGGAAAAATTGGTGCTGAGGGCGAAGCGGCGCAGCGCCAACTCATGCCGCAGCATCGCGACCAGCACCTGCGCGCCGCGAAGACGATGCAGCACGTGCAAGCGTAACGTCTCGTCGCTGCGGGGTGTGACAACAGCACCCCTCACCCACCGGAGTTTGTTGAGAAGCATTCATGCCCTCTCCCGCAAGGGGAGAGGGCACAGCAACAAGCGCAGCGCTTGCGGCACCGCTACCGACGGACGCTTGCACACGTCCGCGCGAGCGTCGGATGCGCCGCCCTTACGACGCCGCGAACTTCAGAAGCTTGATCGCGTCGAAGTCCTGCACGCCGCCGCCGACGCGCTTGGTGGTGTAGAACAGCACGTAGGGCTTGGCCGTGTAGGGATCGCGCAGCACGCGCACGCCGGCGCGGTCCACGATCAGGTAGCCGCGACGGAAGTCGCCGAACGCGATCGCATACGCGTTCGCCGCGATGTCCGGCATGTCCTCGGCCTCGACCAGCGGGAAGGTCATCAGCGAGGCGCGGCCGCCCGCGTTGGCCGGCGGCTGCCACAGATAGGCGCCGCTTGCGTCCTTGAACTTGCGCACGACGCTCTGGGTCTTGCGGTTCATGACGAAGTGGCCGTTCTGGCGGTAGCCGGCCTTGAGCGCATAGATCAGGTCGACCAGCACGTCGGAGGGATCGTCGGCCGGGAAATTGCCGGCTTCGCCGGTGGCGACATAGCCGATCTTGGCCCATTCCCACGACGCGTTCGCCACCGTGGTATAGGCGAGGAAGCCCTTCGGCTTGTTGGTGCCGTCGCCGCTGACGAAGGCGGTGCCCTCCTGCTCGGCGAACGCCTGGTCGACCTCCTGCGCGAGCCACTCGTCGATGTTGACGGCGGAGTCCTCGAGCAGCGTCGCGGTCGCGGCCGGCATGGCATAGAGCTCCATCGCCGGATAGCTGAGTTCGGCCAGCACCGGCGTGTCGGTCTCGTCGCGCGCGCCGGTCTCGCCGACCCAGCCGACGGCGGGGCCCGCCGTCATGAACGGCTTCTTGTAGACATTGCCGGAAATCTCGCGCACGCCGGCAATCTGGCGGATCGGCGAGATCGCGGCGAGCCGGCGTCCGACCTCGCGCTCCACCTCGGGCGGCACCAGGTAGCCCCCGTCGGGACCGGAGCCGATCGACATCGCCTTCACCTCCAGTGCGCGCAGGCCGGCGGTCTCGCCGGAGCGCACGTAGAGGTCGAAGGCCGACTTGTGCTCGATGGCGTCCTGCGCGCGGATGATGGCGCCGTCGCGGCCGAGCGCCGGCCGGGCGCTCTTGAGCGTCAGCGCGTCGATCCTGCGGTTCAGCTCGGTGTTGATGCGATCGAGCTTCTCCTCGTAGAGGGGATCGGCCCTCCCCCGCTCGATCTCCGCGAGCCGCTCGTCGTTGGTCTCCTTGTAGGCGTCGAAGATGCGCATCAGCTCGCGATGGGTCACCACGGCGTCGTGCGACGGCACGCCGGCCTTGGTTTCGAGGTCATGTCCAGTGTCGAAGTCCATTTCCACTTTCTCCTTGTGACGGTGATGATGTTGTGCCTGCCCTCCTCCTGAGGAGCGCCCGCAGGGCGCGTCTCGAAGGATGGCGGCGGTCCGCAGTACGCCGCCACGGTTCGAGACGCGCGGCGTTCGCCGCGCTCCTCGCCATGCGGGCCGCGAGAGTCGGTTCAGAATTGGCAGCGAATTCGTGCGGGCTTGCCGCCGCACGCCCTCACGATGCAGGCGAGGCTGCCGCGCAGGCCCGCGCGCCTGTCGGCATCGCGTCGCGGGTCGTGCGCAGCGGCACCATCACGCGCGGCATTTGCGAACGACGGGCGTTGCAATCGCGCCCATCCCGCGGCTTGCTCATCGAGCATACAGTCTCTGAAAATATTCTCGGTAGTTGCAGGATGGTGTGCGTGTTGGGCGCTGTTCGAGTTTCAAGAGTAATGGAAACCACTGTCCTCGCACCAGCAGCTCACGCTCCTCGTCGGTGAACTGCGATGGCGGCGGCTTCTGATCGTAGCCGTCGGCGAATCCTTCAAGTGAGAACGCAATTGTGACCGGCCGAATAACGGAATCCATGGCCTCGACCATGAGCGCCCGACCGCTCTTCAATTGCGAGATCAATTCCGGGCTGGCGGGGTAGGTCGCGGTGCAGGCGTCCGGAAAGCAGTGAACCAGCGGTCCGGTGTACAGGCGCGGACCATCGTCGATGCTGATGCGGGCACCGTAGGTCATGTTCATCCGGCCCCGCAAACTGATGTCCAGCCGGCTTTCGTTCGGGCCTTCATACAGACTGATAGAACCGGCAGGCCGATCGCAAACCCAATCGATCTTTTGATAGGTATGGCACAAGAGCTTTCCGGGCGTGGTGCTGTTGAAGCAACTCCTGCTCCAAGGCGCGGAGATCACTTCCGATGGCCTTTGCTCATCGCTCGCCGCAGCCGCGCTACAACCGACAATGAGAGCAAATGCAATGATTGCAGCTTTCATACGACTGCTCCCTGATCGTGAGTGCAGCAAAGGCATTGCACGACAAAACGGCGATCGGATCAAGAGAATTTGTATGGTGGCAGGCAGATGCTCGTGCCGTCCTGTCATGCAAGCATTCATTGAACTCATATGTCCCAATTCCGGGCATACATCACCCTGACATCGCCTTGTGGGGTGGTGACGATCGTTGCCGTGAAATTGCTCGGAACGTGGTAGAGCCAGCCTTCAAAGTTGCCAGTATTAGGATTGCGGAGAACCACGCCGAACGTACCGCCCGTGACCATGAAGCCGTTCAGCAAGTCGGTTCTTCCTCCGCTGACGAAGCCGACAGCGCCTGTGCCGTCAATCGAAGGCTGAACCTCCGTCATGGCGTTTAGAAGCTGTAGTGGATTATCCACTTGTCCCTCAGTTACTTGCGGCGGTCGCGGATCAAGCTGGATGTTGGCAGGAATGGCGCGCGCATCAGAATCGGCCGGCCGATCGCTAACTCGTGTGAACTCGGCAGTATTGCCACCTGCATCCGTCCAACGGCCCAATTCATCCCGCGGCTGGTCGGGATCAAATCCAGCCTTGAGCGCGAGGTAATGCTGATAGAGCGCGCGGCTAAAGCGCTCGGCAGCGATGAGCGACTTCAGGCGAAGCAGGCCCTGGCGAATCGCGGCGAGGTCATCCATGGCTCAGACTCCGGAACGCAAGCGCATACTTACCGCCTGCCTAATCGGCGACGCTGGCAAGGACGCCTGCTTCCACGCTTCCTCCGCCTTCCTCCGCGCAAACGAGAACCGCGGGTGGCGCAGATAGAGCCGCTCGACGGAAGGGTCGAGCCGTCCACCGCCCCTGCCCTCCCCGCCCAGCGAACGGGGGATCGACACCGCGTACGGCATCCGCTTGCCCTGCACGCTGCGCACGCGCGCGCCGTTGAGCAGCGGAAAGGTGACGATGGAGATTTCCCAGAGATCGACGGCGCGCACCTTGCGAATCTTGGTCCTCGGATCGACGCGCGCCGAGGCGGTGCGGAATCCGATCGACAGCCCGTCCACCGCGCCGGCCCTGACCAGCGCGTGCAGTTCCCGTGCGCGCGCGACTTCGGGAATGAGCTTGCCGCGCGCGAACAGCCCGCGTGAATCCTCCAACAGCTCAAGCCAGATGCCGACCGGCTCGGAGGGATCGTGCTGGAACAGCATCGGGATGCGGCGCAAGCCCCGCAGCCGCAGCGTATCGCGGAACGCGCCCGGCATGATCATGTCGCGCGCGGAATCGATCTCGCCGAACAGCGAGGCGTAGCCTTCCACCACGCCGTCGGAATCGATGGTGGTGCGCGGGCGGAAGACGTCCGCCGCATGGTCGTGCGGTGCGAGCATGTGCGATTCACTTTCTCGGGGCGAGCGAGCGCAGCCGCGTGTGCCGCGCCAGTTGCTGTGCCCTCACCCCTTGCGGGAGAGGACGTGAATGTCGTTCAGCGCAATCGGATGGGTGAGGGACAGGGCTGGCACGCCCTGCAACACCCCGCACCCACTCTTCCCTGTTGAGGTGCCGCGCTGCGCGCTCCCGCAAGGGGAGAGGGCGCAATAACGGCGGCGCTGCGCGTGCCCTTAAGTCTTCTTGCCGCGCCGCCCGCCAGTCGTCCTGCCGTTCCCGCCGCGTCCCGCCCTGGCCGCCCGTGCGCGACTCTTGGTGATGCGGTCGAGATGGTTGAGGAACTCGCGGAACACCGTGAGATGGTCGCGGCGCGCTTTGGTTTCGCTGCGGATCGAGCGCAGCACCGTGTGCAGATTGTCCATCACTGTCTTCCCTTGATGCGGTCTTTGGCCTTGAAGCGGTCGTTGAAGCGCGAAAGCTCGCGCACGAAGTCGTCGAAGCGCCGCATCGCGGCGGCGAGCTCGCGCGTGACGAAGACGAGCAGCGCCGTGGCACCCGACGCCCACAGGAACAGCGCCAGATGCGCCAGGTCCCCGCGCTGCGTAAACGTTTCGACCAGGCCGTCCATGGGCGCCTCCGCCGGCCCTCCCCGATCGGCACAGATGCGTGCCGGCGCGGGACACATCGGGTGGTCCCGACCTTGCAAAGGCTGCCGCAACGAAGCGCGCGGCCCCGCGGCTGCGCCTCATTCCGGAACCGTCGAGGGAGCCGATGTCACGACGATTGTCATGGTCCGCCTGGATTCTCGCGTTCGCCTTGCTGGCGTTAAGCATGATGGCGGCGCCGGCGCTGTCGCAAACCGCGACTACGCCGGCCGCGGCCGCGGTGCGGCCGGAAAGCGTTACCGAAACCAGCAACTGCTTCGACACCCGCAACCTGGAATCCTGCGTCACCGTCTTCCGCGGCGGACGCCTGAGCCCGCACGTGATCGCGGTGCCGCAGCCGATGTCCGAGCAGGAACGCGCCGCCGCCGAGGCGCGCGACCGCCGCTGGGTGCAGCGCTGCCGCCCGTCGATCCGGCAGGACCGCTACGGCATGCCGCGCTACGTCTATGCCGCGCCGGGCTGCGAGTTCGGCCGGCTGGATTGATCACGACGCGCGGCGCGAATTGCCGCGTCCGCTTCCGGTCAGGGAGTGGGCGCGAACAGCCGCCGCATCTCAGCCGAGCACGTCCCCGCCATCCACCGCGCCGTAGCCGACCGCGGCGCGCTTCTCGTTGACGGTGAGGAACGGCGCCTTGGTGACGCGCTCCCACAGCGCGCTGCGGTCCGAGGCCAGGGCGTCGATGCGGTCGGTGTCGATCGCGAGCGTCAAGCCCTCGCCGAAGGCGGGCGACAGCCATTGCACCATCGATGCGCCGACGCGCGACGCGAGCGGCAGCACGGTCTGCCGCCAGAATGCGCGGTTGGCTTCGCGGTAGTTGGCATAGGTGTTGTCGCCGGGAATGCCGAGCAGCATCGGCGGCACGCCGAAGGCGAGCGCGATCTCGCGCGCCGCGGCGTTCTTGGCCTCCATGAAATCCATGTCCTTGGGCGACAGCGACATCGGCTTCCAGTCGAGTCCGCCTTCCAGCAGCAGCGGACGACCGGCATTGCTGGCGCCCTGGTAGGTCGTCTCCAGCTCGCGCTTGAGGCGGTCATACTGGCCGTCCGACAGCACCGCGCCGTCCGGCCCGTCATAGACCAGCGCGCCGGACGGTCGCGCCGAATTGTCGAGCAGCGCCTTGGTCCAGCGCGCGGCGCTGTTGTGCACGTCGACCGCGACCGCCGCCGCTTCCAGCGCCGACAGCCCGTAATGGTCGTCGAGCGGATGGAATGCGGTGAGATGCAGGATCGGCGGGACCGGCGCCGATTGCTGGTCGAAGCGCACGCCGCGCCCCGCAACCGTATATTCGTAGGCATCCGCCCAGCCGTCCTCGCCCGGCACGACGCGCATGCGGTCGGGCCGCAGGCAGTACAGCTCGCGCACGCGCGCGTCGCTGCCGCCCAGCGTCACCGCCTCCACATAGGCGTTGCCGGCGAGCAGCAGATACGCATAGAGCGCCTCGAACAGCGCGGCGCCGTCCTGGCGCGGGTTCGGGCGCGCCAGCAGTTCGAGCAGCGGATGGCGGTCGCGCTCGGCCGCGCCCTCGTACAGGAGGAAGCAGCACGATGCCGCGTTCTCCGCCACGAGCTTGACCGCGCGATGCACCACCGCATTGGCGATGTAGCCCTCGCGCGCGAGCGCCGCATAGTCGCGCGGCGTCCAGCGCGCGCGGCCCGGCGATTCGAGCGCGATCAGCCGCGCGGTGCGCGAGGTCTTCGTTTCGGCGGGACGGAGCAATTGCTTCAGACGATCCAGCATGGGGGGTCCTTGGTGTCAGGCAGCTATGACAGCGGCAGCCCGATTTCGGCTGCCTTCCTCGTTGAATTGAAATGCCGAGTTCGCTTACAGGTGCGGACGGCTTGCGCGGGACGTCGCGAATGCTGCAGTCAGGATTCGAGCGGGAATGGGGTCGCTTCCCAAATGCGCTCTATCTTCAAGTTTCTTGCGGTAGCCGCTTCCCAACCGTGAAGCAACTGCGCGAGCCGCGGGCGATCATCGGTCTCCAGCAAGGCGCAGAGCTCACGCAGGCGCTGATATTGGTCGAGCGTCTCCTCGTCGAACTGTGGCCCCGTTCGCGACCACAGCGCCAGGTTTGCGCGTCCCGTCGCTCGTGCCGACGCCAAGTCACCAAGCGCTGTTTCAACGATGATCCGGCATTGCGGCCAGTCGTAGAGCTTGTGCCGAAAGTAATGTTGAGACACGTAGGACAAGTAGTCGTCCAATGTGACCATCGCACGAAGTGCAGGCAGAGCCTCCTCTTCGATCTCCCTGAAGAGGTCGGTGGCGATCTTTGGCTCGGAAATATCCCACGAACCCGGCAGCGCCGAGCTCTTATTGTACAACCACTCACCCCAATCGAGCGAAAAAGTCCGCCGCCACTGGAACAGATGTATTGCCGCCCATTGCGGTCTGAACTTGGCAGGATCAAGCATCCGCCCGACAAGAATGCCGCGTGCGAAATGCCGGATGGGCCGGACGAATATCCATCGACCCACCAAAACGAGATCAGGGTGCCGCTCCAGCAACGGCTTCACAAGCTGTTTGACCTGTCCCGCGGTCGTCATTCTGCTCGGCTTGGTCGCACTTCGGTCACAATGATCCAACGCGTATCAGGATAATAGTGGGAAACGGCGCTTGCCAATTCCAGCATCCTCGAGCCGGTCAGTCCGCTTCGACCGGTCTTGATGTCGTAGACGCAGACAATACCTGTGCGCGTATTTTCAAGAACATCGATCCGTGTTGTACCTCGAACACCGTAGTTTTCATCTGCTGACTTGCGGCCGGCTCCGCCTTCACGCGTCCACTGGCCACCATCGGAACTGCCGGCCGGGACCCGCGGTTGGCTGGGATTGTATTTCCGCATCCGGTGCTGACGCCGGTGCACCAGCGCATTCGCGATGCGACCCTCGTGCACGCGCGACGCCTTCGTTTCCGCAGCAGAAAACAGTGCTTTCAGCCGATCAAGCATTGGTGAATCCATCGTTATGCGGCGCGTGGCGCCCGCGTTGAAACGTCGAAACTTTTCGCTCCGGGCGGCCCTGTTCGCTCAACCGCTGGCTGCGCCGAATCGTAAAATTTGAGGCGATCACACAGCGGAATGTCGAAGATTCCCCGCTATTGATCGTCCCAAACACCACGCCCGGGGAGGCGAAGATGAGCGACGGCCTGTCGGCCGCGGTGCGCACCAACCTGATTGCGCTGCAGAAGCTCGCGTCCGATATCGGCCGCGTGCAGAACCGGCTGGCCACCGGCAAGCGCGTGAACTCGCCGTCCGAAAATCCGGCCGCCTATTTCACCGCAGCAGCCCTGAATGCGCGCGCGGCCGCGCTCAATTCCGTGGTCGACGGCATCGGCACCGGCAAGAAGGTGCTGGAATCCGCCAGCGCCGGCATCGATTCGATGCAGGCGATGATCGCCAACGCCCGCAGCGTCGCGCTCGAAGCCCTCAGTTCGGCGAGCACGCTCGCCAAGGTCACCGGCAGCGTCACCGGGCTGACCGGCGCCACCGCCATCAGCATGGACAACGGCGACACCGTCACGGTGTCGGACGGCACCACCACGGCGACCTACACGCACGCCGGCGGCCAGGACGTGCAGGATTTCCTCGACGCGGTGAACAACACCGCCAACCTGAAGGCCAAGGCCAGCCTGACCTCCGACGGACGCATCAAGATCGAGGCGACCGCCGTCAACAGCGTCACCATCGGCGGCACCGCCTCCGCGGGCGAGCTCAGCGCCATCGGGCTCACCGCCGGTACCACCACCTCGACCACCAATTCACTGCGGCAGTCGCTGGCGCAGGAATTCGACTCCATCCGCAGCCAGATCGATTCGGTTGCCGGCGATTCCGGCTTCAACGGCCAGAACCTGCTCGGCGGCAGCGCCGTCACCATCACGCTCAACGAGACCGGCAGCTCGAAGGTGATCGTGGCGGGGTCGACGGTCACCGCCACAAGCCTCGGCATCGACGCCGCGGCCACCACCGGCGGCAACTTCCAGTCCGACGCCGACATCAACGCCTTCATCGCCGATCTCGACGCCGCCTCCGCGTCGCTCAGGCAGACCGCGTCGAGCTACGGCGCCAAGCTCACCACCGTGTCGATCCGCGAGGACTTCTCCAAGTCGATGGCGAACCTGCTGGAGACCGGCGCCGGCAACCTGGTCGATGCCGACATGGACCTCGAGGGCGCCATGCTGCTCGCGCTCCAGGCACGGCGCGAGCTCGCCGCCACCTCGCTGTCGCTCGCCGCCGACGCCGACAAGACGTCGCTGCGGCTGTTCGGGGTGGGGTAGCGCTACAGCCTCCCATCCGGGACGCGCGCGGAGAATTACAATACCCGCACCCGCGGCTCGCCCTGCGCGCCGAACGACAGCGAGGCGAGCGCCCACACCAGCGCGTCGAGCCGGTCGGGCGAGCGGCCGGACGACAGGCCGTCGCGCGCGAAGTCGCACATCTCGTCCTCCAGCGCCGGGAACACCCCGACGTGCCGCACCCGGCCCTGCTCGTAGAGCTGCGACACCGGCTCCGCGCGCAGATACTTGGCGCGGGTGGCGCGCACCGCGACCACCGGCACCGAGCGGTCGGCCTCGCCGATCACCGCGCGCACCATGTCGCCGCCCTGGTTGACCTCCGCGATCAGCGCATCGGCATCGAGGCTCCGCCACAGCGCGATCGCCTTCGCCGCCCAGCCGGCGGGGGTGAGCCCGGCCACGGTCTCGTCGGCGAGCACGTATAATGTGTTGTCCTCCGCCCGCCCCGCCGCGACGATCCCGCAGGCATCGGCGCCCGGCCGCCCGGAGGCCGGCGGGTCGACCGCCACCACGATGCGCGCGAGCGGCGGATGCGCCGCCACGCGGCAGCGTTCGAGCAGCGCGCGCGACCACAGCGCGTCGGCGCGCTCCTCGATGATTTCGCCGTCGAGCTCCTGGCGGCCGAGCCGGGTGCCGCCGTAACGGCCGAACACCGCGTCGACGAAGGCGAGCGGCAGATGCAGCGCATTCTTGCGCGTGCCGGCGCGCGTGACCGCCACGGCCGGATCGGCGACCAGCCGCTTGATCAGCGCGATCGGCCGCGGCGTGGTGGTGATCACCTGCCGCGGCCGCTCGCCAAGGCGCAGCCCGAATTGCAGCATGTCGAAGGTTGCTTCGGCATGGCGCCACTTGGCGAGTTCGTCGGCCCACGCGGCATGGAATTGCGGTCCGCGCAGGCTCTCGGGATCTTCCGCCGAGAACACTTCCGCCACCGTGCCGTTCGCCCACTCCAGCCGCCGGCGCGAGGGAATCCAGGTCGGCCGGTCCGCAACGCGGTGCACGGCCAGGATGCCCGACACGCCCTCGACCATCACCTCGCGGGCGTCATGCTCGCTCTCGCCGATGAGCGCGATGCGCGCATCCGCGTGAGCGCGCGCGAACCGCTTGACCCATTCGGCGCCGGCACGGGTCTTGCCGGCGCCGCGGCCGCCGAGCACCAGCCAAGTGCGCCAGGGCTCGCCGTTCGGCGCCAACGCCGGTGCAAGCTGGTGCGCGTGCGCATAGAGCGGAAAGTGATCGTTGAAGCCGTTGAGCCACCGCGGCTTCTCAGTCGCCAGAAACTCCGGCATCAGTCCGACGTTCGATAAATGCCTGCATACGTCGCGCAAGGGCTCTTTGGAACTCGTCAATGTCTCGGGGGACTTCGTCATCGTCGCCGCCCGTCTCCGTCTTTGCGGCCTGGCCGGCCTTGGTTTCGTCGAGCGCGCAGAGTTCGCGCAGCGTCTTCACCAGCACCGCCAGCACGCGCGCGTCGCGCTCGAATTCGTCGGGTTCCAGATCGTCCGCCTCCAGGCGCCGCTCGATGTCGTGCACCTGGGCTTCGGCGGTGCGCCACATGCGCTCGACAACCGCGGCGCGGTCGCCGCGCGGCCGCCGGCGGCCCAGCTTGCGCGCGACGCCGCCGCGCCGGCGCGGGACCGGCTCCAGATGCAGCTCGCCGGACGGCGGGCCGCCGTCGAGCCAGTAATAGAACGTGCCGCGGTTCATGCCGTATTTGCGGCAGATATCGTCGACGCTCAGCGTGCCGGCGGCGTAGTCGGCGCGCGCGCCGTGAATGGCGTCCAGCGAATGGCGCATGGGTCGTCCTCGGTGTCCGGACTGCGGGAGCGATGCGACACCGCCGGGCGGCGCCGGGGCGGCGCGCGGGGCGGTGTGTCAGGGCCAGTGGTGGTGTGCGAGATACACTTATCGAGCCTGCGCCAACTCTAGCGGAGCAGCGTCACGCTGTCAAGCTTCTTTTCCTAGGAATTTCGATTAGAGCACCCCCGCGCCTGTGGATAAGTCCGGCCGCGGCATCCCAAATCATTGAAATATCTTGGTTTCCAAGCCACGGCCGCCGGCCCGGAGCGGCCCACCGGTCTCCGACGGAGGGCGGCGCATCCGCCGTTTATGCCCGTCCGCCGATTCCGTATAAGTACGGTCATAATCATACAGGGGGGCGTATCCCATGGGACTGCTGCTGACCTATCTCGGACTGGCCGTAGTCGGGAATGCGGTCGTCTATTTCATCGGCCTCGCGATCGAGAAGGTGTGGCCGATTGCCAGCCTTCCGGCCTTTCTGCTCCTGTTCTTCGTGGTGCTGTGGGTTGCCTGGCTCGCGGCCGTGAGAATCACGGCGCCGAAGGGCGAACCGGCGGCCTGACCACAGCCGCCGTCCGCTTCCAGACCCGGCCGGTTGTCTCGCGCGCAGGACGCAGGCAAAGCTCCTGCACGCTGACAGCTGCGCAAGGGGATGCATGGAGGCAGGCAAGCTGCTCGAAGAGGCGCGCCGGCTGCTGCGCGACGGCGCGCTCGACCAGGCGACGCGGCATTGTACGGATATCCTGCGCGGCGATCCGGCCAATGCCGGCGCGCTCCTTCTGCTCGCGCAGATCGCCTGCATGCAGGGCCGGCTCGACGATGGCGTCGCGCTCGCGCGCCGGTCGCTCGCCGCCGAGCCCGCCCAGGCGCGCGCCCATAATCTGCTCGGACAGGCGTTGAGCGCGCTGGGCCGCCAGCCGGAGGCGCTCGCAAGCTTCGATGCCGCGATCGCCGCCGATCCCAACCTGGCCGACGCGCACGGCAATCGCGGCGACGCGCTCGCCGCGCTCGGCCGCAGGCCGGAGGCAATCGCAAGCTACGACCGCGCGATCGCGCTCGCACCGCAGTCGTTCGAGAACTGGTGCAACCGCGGCGCGGCGCTTTACGAGCTTCAGTCCTACGAGGCGGCGGCGGCAAGCTTCGAGCGCGCGCTCGCGCTCGACCCCGGCCATGCGCCGTCTCACGTCAACCGCGGCAATGCGCTCGCGGCGCTGGCCCGCTACGACGATGCGCTCGCCGCCTATGACGCAGCGCTTGCGCTCGCGCCCGATCACCGCGACGCGATGCACAACCGCGGATGCCTGCTCAGCAAGCTCGGGCGCTACGGCGACGCCGCGGCCGCATTCGAGCGCGTCCTGACGCTTGCGCCGGAACACCCGAGCGCCGCCAGCGAGCTTGCCCACTGCCACCTGTTCACCTGCGACTGGGAGAGCCTTGCGTGCACCGCCGGCCGCCTCGACGCCTCGATCGCGGACCCCCGCAGCAGCATCCCGCCGTTCACGCTCCTGGAGCTTGCGATCGAGCCGGAGCGGCTGTTTGCGTGCAACGCCCGCTACGTCGCGCGCCAGGTCCCGAATGCCGCGCCGTTCGCGCACCGGCGCGGGCCGGCCGCCGGCAGGATCAGGCTCGCCTATCTCGGCGATTTCAACCGGCATCCGGTGTCCTATCTGACCGCCGGGCTGTTCGAGCAGCACGACCGCGCGCGCTTCGAGGTCACCGGCATGGCCTTCGGACGCGACGACGGCAGCGATATCCGCGCGCGCATCGCGCGTTCCTTCGACCGCTTCATCGACGCGACGTCGTTGACCGACGACGAGGCCGCCAGGCGGCTGCACGAACGGGGCATCGACATCGCCGTCGACCTGATCGGTCATACCGAAAATGCCCGTCCCGGCGTGTTGGCGCGGCGCCCGGCTCCGGTGCAGGTCAGCTATCTCGGCTATCTCGCCACCATGGGCGCCGCCTTCATCGACTATGTCATGGCCGATGCGATCGTGCTGCCGTTCGATCAGCAGCCGTTCTATGCCGAGCGCATCGTGCAGCTTCCCGACTGCTTCATGGTGCAGGACCGCGGGCAGGACCTGCCGCTGCGGACGACCCGCGCGCAGGCCGGATTGCCGGACCATGGCTTCGTGTTCTGCTCCTTCAACCACAGCTACAAGATCCGCGAACCGGTGTTTGCGATCTGGATGCAGCTCCTGCGCGACGTCGAGGACAGCGTGCTGTGGCTCCTTGGCACCAATCCGCAGGCCGAGGCCAACCTGCGGCGCGAAGCGGCGAAACGCGCGGTCGATCCAGCCCGCCTGATCTTCGCCCGCCGCGCGCCGCTGCCCGATCATCTCGACCGCCAGCGGCTGGCCGACCTGTTCCTCGATACCGTCCCCTACAATGCCGGTGCCACCGCGGGCGCCGCGCTGTGGGCCGGCGTCCCGGTGCTCGCCTGCCTCGGCTCCGGCATGGTCGGCCGCATGGCCGCGAGCATGCTGCACGCGGTGGGGCTGCCGGAGCTGGTGGCGGCGAGCCTTGCCGAATACGCCGCGCTCGCGCAGACGCTGGCGCGCGACCCCGCACGGCTCGCGGCACTCAGGCAACGGCTGGCGCAGAACCGGCTGGACAAGCCCCTGTTCGACACCGCGCGCTTCGCGCGCCACATCGAGACGGCCTATGCCACCATGCACGACACTTGGCAGCGCGGCCGGCCGCCGGAGCCGTTCGCGGTCAGGCCGATTGCTTCGGCCTGATACCCGGAGTCATGGAAACCTGACAGGCCGCACGGCGGCCGGATAGGGATACCGCATCATCACCAAATATGGTTAGTGACCGGCAAAGGCGTGCCGCCGGCGTGCGGACCACCGACCCAGCGACGAGCGATGAACCGTCAATGAGAACGCGCGCGTGACGACGACCGACCGGACCGCGCAATGCGCCTGCGGAAAGCTCACGGCGACGGTGCGCGGCGAACCGCTTGACGTCTACGCCTGCTGCTGCCTCGCCTGCCAGCGCAGGAGCGGCTCGGCCTTCACCTATGCCGCGATGTATCCGGAGAGCGCCGTGGCAATGACGGGCGCGTCGACGCGGTGGCGGCACCAGGCCGATTCCGGCCGCTGGATCGAGAACGCATTCTGCCCGACCTGCGGCGTCACCGTGGCGTTCCGCTGCGAGGCCGGCCCCGGCCTGATCGGGATTCCGGCCGGCGGCTTTGCCGATCCGGACTTCGCCAGGCCGCGCCGCTTCTTCTGGGGCTCGCGCCGCCACCGCTGGCTGCCGCTGCCACACGACATCGACACGCTCGACACCCAGTAGCGACAGGACGCGCGATTAACGAAGCGTCGGGCACCTTGCCAAGGCTGCAACCGGGGGACCGGCGAACGCGTTATACCGCAGCCGGACCGCACGGGAGCACCGCCATGAAGCCCGCCCTCGCCGCCGTCGCCATCGCCGCCTCCGTCGGCGCCGCCGCCGCCCAGGGTGTTCCCACCATCAACTTCGCGCCGAGCTGCCGCGCGGCCGCCCTGCCCACGCTCGGCCTCAGCCAGGATTACGACAGCTGCCGCAAGAGCGAGGAGGCGGCGCGCGAATTGCTCGTGCAGCAATGGGCGAGCTTCAATGCCGCCGACCGCGCCAGCTGCTACCGGCTGACCACGATCGGAACGCCCGGCACCTACACCGAGCTGCTCACCTGCCTGGAGATGAAGCGCGACGCCCGCAAGCTTCCCGACACCACGACGGTGGGGCGCGGCCGCAGTCCGCGTTGACCGCGGCCGCAGGTTGCCCGCGCGGCATCAGGAACGCCCGGCCTGGCGTCGGGCGTTCCGCCTCGGCGGCGCCGTCACGTCCGGGCGCGAACCGCGTGGCTCTCCGGATGCCTGAGCGCCGCCACAACCTCGGCCCTGGTCAGATGCGTGCCGTCGTCGCCCTCGACCAAGAGCGTGGTCCGGCCGCCGTCATTGACGTGCCGCGCCCAGCTCATCGCCTCGTCGAGCGTGGCAAACTCCTTGAACAGCATGCGATCCTTCTCCAGCGGGGCGACCGCCTGGCTGCCCCGCGGACCGCTGTAGACTCGATAGGACATGGCAAAGACCTCCATCGTGTCGAAGACATAGGAACGCGCGGCACCGCTGGCAAGTTTCGGCAAGGCACGATTAAAGAATGCGCAACGCAGGCTCCCGGCCGCCGCGCCGTCGCGGAACGCGTGCTGGAGATGAACGCCCGCCGTGACAAGAAATTGCAGTCAGTGACCTGTCAGTCCGCCTCGCTCATCGCCCGCGCGCCGAGCAGCAACGCACTTCCATCGAGGACGAGCACAATTCAAGGTCGAGCAGCGGTGGAAGGGTAGCCGTCCCACGTTCGATCGTGCAGCAACCGCCCAGTTTGCTTCTTGCGCACCCCACCCCATTGCTTGAAGAAAAATGCAACATGCTGGCGATCACAAGCGGCATGCAATTCTTCAACCCACCAGGACTGCATCGGGCGCGCCTTTGGCCCGGACTCCCCGCCAACAATCACCCAATGAATATTCGCGAGATTTGGACTTACGATCGGACCGAGCAAAGGCTCAAACGATACAAACCGAATATGCGCAGGTACCTGACGAAGCGCGTCGATGCGCGCCAGATAGTCCCGATTTTCGACCGACGTGCCGAGCCAGACGTTCGTGAGTATCGGAAATGACTTCTTCGACAGAAGATAAACCATGCGCTCGGGACGTTTCGTCAGGACCTGGAAGGTGTGCCACTTTGCCTCCTCCATCACGCGCCACACTTCCCTGATCGTGGTTTCCGCAATTGCCTCCTGAAACAAATCGGACATCGAATTCACGAATATTCTCTGTGGTTTCTTCCAGTTTAGCGGCGCAACGAACGCGTCAGAATCGACGTTAATGCGTCCCGTCCAAACGTGCCGGCGGCCGGACTTGCGCGTTGTCCCGACATACTTTGGCATCTCCATCGCCTGAAGCCGCGCCGCCATTCGCATCGCGTAACAGTTGGTGCAGCCTGGCGAAACCACCGCGCAGCCCGCGACGGGATTCCACGTCGCGTCAGTCCATTCGATGTCACTTGTTGCCATTGCTCTCAAACCTCAGCTGACCATTGGGCCAGTCTTGTGGCCAATGCTCGGACCCTGGGCGACGGATTGGCACTCACAAAACACAGCAGATACATTGACTGGCCTTTACTGTTCGTAAGTGCAATGCCCTTCTCCATCACAACCGGAAAAATCGTTCGTAGACGGGCAACAATGAACTCCTCGAGTTTCGAGGCGTTTGCATCCTTGACGCTGGCTTGTCGGATTCCCTCAAAGAGGTCCGGTGTATTCGTTGTCTTATAGAAGGCCGTTCGCCAGTCGGGGGTTCCGAGAAATCGATCAAGCGAATCCTGCCACGCCCTGGGTATTTCACCTCTCTTCGTCAACAGGCGGTTCAGTCCAATTCCGGTTGGAAAAAGAACCCATGCATCCAGTGCGCGCGTTCGTGAAATCGCGACCAACGTCTGCCATGAAACCTGCATGCCGTACGGATCGAGGAACACGACTCCGCGCGTGCTGCGCCAATTCGATCGTTTGCAAAAATCTCCAATCGCCTTGTTCGCGTCAGCATTCACCACCTCGATACTTTGGTCAGGAAATTGCCGCGCGAGCGCCGAAAGTTCGCTCGCGCGGCGCGAAACGCGCTCAATGAAGACGTAGTGGTGAAACGGAGGAATTACTTCGAGCGCCAAGCGGACCGAGCCTTTGGCAACTGCGCTGAATTCCGGCAATTCCAACAATGGCAACGTCTCGTCACGCCTTTGCTGGCGAGCGCCGGTACCTGCGAACGCGTCTACATACACCCGTTGGAATGGCTGATTCTTGAGGGCCTGGGCATAAACCTCAAGGTAACGCCGTATGACGGAGAGCTTTCGCTCGGTCCAGGCACCGCCAAACGAATGAACAGGCATGGCCCGCGCCCTTTGTTCATGGTTTGTTCTAGCGGGCCTGCGAGCCAAGCGCAAGCCTTTTCCGGCACCATGGCCTCCGATTGATCACGGGGACGGCGGCATCTCCCTGGCCCCGTGCAGCGGGCGCTCCTCCATCAGCACGAGCGCGATGAAGGCGATCAGCGAGAACACGAGCGCGGCCGCGAACACCCACTGGAACACGCCGGCGACGTCGAGGCCGAAGGCGCCGGCATCGGCCGCCAGCACCTCCACGCCGGTGCCGCCGCGTTCCGGCGCGAAGCCCAGCCCCGCGAGCAGGATCGCACCCATGATCGCGACGGCGAGCGCCGAGGTGAGCTGCCGGAAGAAGTTCAGGGCGCCGGTCGCGATGCCGACCTCGTGCCGCCACACCGCGTTCTGCACGCACACGGTGGCGATCGGGAATACGCTGCCGACGCCATAGCCGACCACGGCGGTCGCGATCACCGCCCACATCACCGGCATGTCCGGCCATACCACCAGCGAGGCGGTGGCGAGCGTCGCCAAGGTCATGCCGAGATAGGGCGAGAGCTTGTAGTGCGTGAGATGCATCATCGCGCGGCCTGACGCCATCGAGCCCGGTGTCGTCAGCACGATGACGGGGATGAGCGCGAGGCCGGCCTGCGTCGGCGTCAGGGCGTGCACGGTCTGGAAGTAGAGCGGCATGTAGATCATGAAGCCGGTCATCACGCCCATGGCGCAGGAGGTCGCCGTGGTGCCGAGCCGCATCACCGGATTCTTGAGGACGGTGAGCGGCAGGAACGGCTCCGGCGCGCGGCGGAGCCACCAGGCGACCGTGACCGCAAACAGGATCGCGCCGCCGACCAGCGCAAGGATCGTCGGCGAGAGCCACGGCACCCGCGTGCCGCCGGTGGTCAGCGCGAGCAGCAAGAGCGTCGCCGCCGCCATCACCAGCGCCGCGCCGAGGAAATCGAGCTTGTGCCTGCGGCCGGCCGGCGGCAGCCGCCTGGTCGAGCGGTTGAGCAGCGCGGCCGTGAGCAGGCCGAGCGGCACGTTGAGCCAGAAGATCATCGACCAGTGCCAGTTCTGCGCGATGATGCCGCCGAGCGCCGGGCCAAGGGTGCCGGCGGCGATCCAGGCGGTGCCCATATAGGCCTGGTAGCGGCCGCGCTCGCGCGGCGTCACCATGTCGGCAACGATGATCTGGATCATCGGTACGATGCCGCCGCCGCCGATGCCTTGCAGCGTGCGGCCGGCGATCAGCGTCGCCATGTCGGGCGCCAGCGCGCACAGCATCGAGCCGGCGGAAAACAGGCCGAGCGCGACCAGCATCATGCCGCGGCGGCCGTGGATATCGGCGAGCTTGCCGTAGAGCGGCGCCACGATGGTCGAGGACAACAGGAAGGCGATGACCACCCAGGAGAGATTGTGGAAGTCGTTAAGCTCGCGCCCGATGGTCGGCAGCGCGCTTGCGACGATGGTCTGGTTCAGCGCCTGCAGGAAGCCGCCCAGCATCAGGCCGTAGAACACGCGCCGGATTTCGGGATGGGTCAGCCGCGGCGGGGCCGCGGCGACAGCTTCCGGGTCGGCCGCGGCCTCGGCGCGCTTCTGGAGGGAACTCATGGCCGGCGCCTCAACGGCCGGCGGCGGCCGGCGGGGCGGCACGGACGGATGAATCGGGCATTGTGGAACTGTGCGCCCGGGCGACGGCAAAGACAATGCTGCGCCGCGGGAGGCTGCTATGCAGCAACTGATTTCAGCCCGTTGTGTGGGCGCCGGACTCGCTCGACGGCGCTGCGCCCGTCCGCGGCAACGTCAAAGTCGCGCGCAATCCGCCCTCCGGCCGATTGGCCAGCACGAGCGCGCCACCGTGCGCCTGCGCAACCGACTGGGCGATCGCAAGCCCAAGGCCGACGCCACCGGTGTCGGGACTTCGCGAATCCTCGACGCGGTAGAACGGCTCCAGCACGCGCGCCAGCTGTTCGGCCGGAATCCCGCCGCCGTCGTCGTCGATAACGATTTCGATCGCTGCTCCGGCGTCGCGAATGCTGGCCCGTGCATTGGCCCCGTACTTGATCGCATTGTCGAGGAGGTTGCGGACGGCCCGCTTCAGCGATCCCGGACGACAGTCGTTCACGATCGGCGCGGCCGGCGCCATCGTCACCGCAAGCCCGGCATCCGCCAGGTCGTCGACAACGCTTTGCACCAGTGCCGTCAGATCGGTGGAGCGTTTCGCTTCCATCGCCGCCTCATCGCGGGCGAATTGCAGCGTTGCTCCCACCATGGCATCCATCTCGGATATGGTCGCCAGCATGCGCTGCCGTTCCTGAGCGTTCTCCACGTTCTCCGCGCGCAGCCGCAGGAGGGTGAGCGGCGTACGCAGGTCGTGCGAAATCGCGGCAAGCATGCGGGTGCGGTTTTCGATCAGTCGCCGCAGCCGCGCCTGCATGTCGTTGAAGGCACGCGACGCTTTGATCGTTTCGACCGATCCGGTCTCCGGCAGCGGCGGCGCCCCGACATCCCTGCCCAGGCGCGTGGCCGCCTCCGCCAAGGATGACAGCGGCGCCGTCACCCGCCGCACCGCCCAGACCGACACGCCGACAATGATGATGGCCATCAGCAGCATCGCGATCAGCAGCTGCTGCGACGGCGCGGGCCCGCCGTCCGGCAACGCCGCCGTGAAAGCGAGCCAGCCGCCCCCGGACAGCGGGACCGCGACTTGCAGGCCGCGGACGGCGCCCGCGCCATGCATCATGGGGCCGCCCATGCCCTTCTTCGCGCCCGGATGCATCATCCAGTGTGGATGATCGGCAGAGCCGCCATCGAGCGGCGACACCGACACCCGCGGCTGCCGCGCGCCGGTGAGCGACAACTGATCCACCAAGAAGTCTCGGATCGCTTCGCTCACCGGCGAGTCGGAGGAGCCCGCGATCGCCGGCTCTGCGTTCGAAAGCGAAACCCGGAAGTCCGGTGCCGTCAGCGCGGCCGCGAGCCGTTCGCGGCGCTCCGGCGGCGTCTCTTCCATCAGGCGCGTGAGATTGGCGATGCGCTGCGCGGCGGCAAAGCCGCCGACGGCACGCACCGCCTGCTCGCGGTCGGTCGTGTAGAGCCACGATCCGATCGCATGCGAGACAATCAGGCCCGCAAGCAGGATGAGCAGGGTCTGACCGAACAGGCTGCGGGGAAGAAAGCGGCTCATTCGTGCTTCACCGCGGGCGTGAACACGTATCCGCCGCCCCAGACGGTCCTGATGATTCTCGGTTCCGCCGGGTCGGTTTCGAGCTTCTTGCGCAGCCGGCTGACCTGGGTGTCGATGCTGCGGTCGAGCGCATTGGCGGAACGGCCGCGGGCAAGGTCGAGCAATTGCTCGCGGCTGAGCACGCGTTGCGGCCGCTCCACCAACGCGATCAACAGGTCGTATTCGCCGGTGCTGAGCGGCACCGTCACGCCGTCGCTGCGCAGCAGTTCCCGCGTGTCGGCGTCGAGCTGCCAACGATCGAACTGGTAACGCTTGGACCGGTGACCGGAGCGGTTGACGGCGGCATCCCGCGTGCGCCGCAGGACGGCCCTGATGCGGGCGATCAGTTCGCGGCTGCCAAACGGCTTCGACAGGTAGTCGTCGGCGCCCATTTCGAGGCCGACCACGCGATCGACTTCGTCACCCTTGGCGGTGAGCATGATGATCGGGATGTTCGATTGCGCGCGCAGGGTGCGGCAGAGCGACAACCCATCCTCGCCCGGCAGCATGAGGTCGAGCAGGATCAGGTCGATGCGGCCATCGGCCATGATCTTGCGCATGGCCTTGCCATCGGCCGCCGCGCTGACGCGAAAGCCGTCCTTGGTCAAGGCTCGCGAGACCAGATCGCGGATCTCACGGTGGTCGTCGACGATCAGAACATGCGGGGCGATCGACATGATCGCACTATAATCGCCGCGGGCGACGGCGCTTTCCTTAATATTTGTCAATGTATTGCCGCAGCGGCCGTTGACACACTCTGTTACAAAAAACCCGTTTCCTGAAAAACTTCGGTGAAATCCAGCCGCTCCAATGCGCCTCAGCAACGGACTTCCCTGTTGCCCAGGCATTGGAGACGGACATGAAGACGAAGGTTCTGCTGATCGGCGGTATCGCGGCTGCCACGGTGCTCGCCGGCGGTTGGGCGCTCGCGCAGACGCAAGCACACGACCACGGTGCCGCTGCCGGCCAGCATGCGCAGGCCGGATCGCATATGCAAGGTCACGGCCGGATGCAGCACAAGATGCAGCACAAGATGCAGCACAGGAGCCAGCATCACGGCGCGACCCACGGCGGCACCGGCACGACAGAGCCCGGCACGCGGCCGCGGGCCGCCCAGCCCGGCGGCCAGTCGGGAAGCACGCACCAGCATTGACGTGACTCACTGGGGCCCCTGCTGCCGTCGCCGATCCCTCCGGGCGCGTTCGCGCGCCCGGAGGGCAATCCGAACAGCCAACGACACGCCCGTCACCTGATCCCCGGAGGGTCACACCATGTCCGACAGGACATTCATCAGCCGCCGCCAGGCACTCCTCGGCTCGGCCGCAGGCGCGGCCGGCCTCGCGTTCGGGGCGTATTCACCGCGTCACGCGCTCGCCGAAGCGCTTGTACGGCCGCTGCCGATCCCGACCCTGATCGAGGCGCGCGACAGCGATCCCGTCACGCTTTCCCTCCAGAATGGCCGCCACCGCTTCGCGCCAGCCGGCGCGGCGGTGCCGTCGAGCGGCATTTCGTCGAGCTATCTCGGTCCGGTCGTGCGCGTTCGCTCGGGCGACACGATTGCCTTTCGCGTCGTGAACCGGCTCGACGAAGCGACCACGCTGCACTGGCACGGCCTGCTGATCCCATCCGACGTCGATGGCGGCCCGCACAACACCATCGCGCCCGGCGGAACATGGACGCCGGAACTGACAATCAACCAGCCGGCAGCAACCCATTGGTTCCATCCGCATCCCCACGGCAATACGGCGAAGCAGGTCTATGGCGGGCTTGCCGGACTGATGATCGTCAGCGATGGCGCGGATCGCGATCGCGGATTGCCGCAGACCTACGGCGTCGACGACCTCCCGCTCGTGCTCCAGGACAAGCGTTTCGGGCGCAACGGCGAGTTCGCCTATCGGCCCACGATGATGGATGTGATGCACGGCTTGCAGGGCGACACGCTGCTGGTCAACGGCGCGGTCGCGCCGGTCGCAAGGGTTCCCGCGGGACTGGTGCGGCTGCGTGTCCTGAACGCCGCCAACGCCCGTAATTTCGATCTGCGCTTCTCCGACCGCCGGCCGTTCCATGTCGTCGGCGGCGATGCCGGACTGCTTGCGGAACCGGTGGAAGTCCGCAGCCTCGTCGTGGCGCCTGCCGAACGCTACGAAATCCTGGTGAACTTTTCCAACGGGCGACCGGTGGAGCTCGTGACCGGGCCCGATGTTCACCGCGGAATGGGACCCGGCATGATGACGATGCAGGGGGGCCGCCCGCCGGCCGCCGCGCCGCTCATGCGCTTTGCGCCCGATCCGACGCTCAAGGCCGCCGTGACGCATCTGCCGCGCGCGCTCACCAGGCTGGCGGCGCCCGATCCCCGAACCGCGGTCGCGCGGCGCAGCTTTGTGCTCAATCCGATGATGGGCATGGGAATGGGTGGAGGCATGGGAATGGGCGGAGGCATGATGGGCATGGGCATGATGGTGAGCGCCTCGGCAGGCGGTGCCGCCGGCAATGCCGGTCACGACCACGCCGCCATGGCTCAGATGATGGGCATCAATGGCCGGGCGTTCGACATGACCCGGATCGACGTCACGACCCGGCGCGGCTCGTCCGAGATCTGGGACATCCGATCGGACGCGATGGCGCACCCGTTCCATATTCATGGCGTGAGCTTTCGCATCCTGCGCAACAACGGACGGCCGCCAAGCCCGGCGCAGGCCGGATGGAAAGACGTCGTGCTGGTGCAGGACCGGGCGGAAATTCTCCTGCGTTTCGAGCATCCCGCACCGGCCGAGATGCCATTCATGTTCCACTGCCACATCCTCGAACACGAGGATCACGGTATGATGGGTCAGTTCGCGGTGGTGTAGGCAAGGAGGAACGACAATGACGCGACCGACGATCTACGCTGCCATCGCAATCGCCCTTGCCGTTGCACCGCCGCCATCCATGGCGCAGACCGAGCAGCCTTATGCCGGCTTGCAGTCCCGCCCGGTCAAGGCGCTATCCGATCAGCAGACCGCCGATCTCAGGCAGGGCCGTGGCATGGGACTGGCACTGGCGGCGGAGCTCAACGGCTATCCGGGGCCGCTGCACGTGCTGGAACTTGCGGACGCGCTCGAACTGTCGGCGGCGCAGCGGACGCAGGTGCAGCAGCTGTTCGACGCCATGAAGGCCGAAGCCGTTCCGCTCGGCGAACGATTGATCGCGCAGGAAGCCGCGCTCGACCGGCAGTTCGCCGGCCGGGTGGCGACCGAGGCGAGCGTGACGGCGATCACCCAGGCGATCGGGGCGACGCAGGCGTCGCTGCGCGCTGCGCATTTGCGCTATCACGTGGCAACCATCAGGCTGCTGACGCCCGCGCAGGTTCAGCGTTACGGTGAGCTGCGCGGCTATGCCGACGGAACGCATGCCGGGCACCCGCACGGCGGCCACCAGCACTGATCGTACCGGGAGCGCGCCGCACGCCCTACGCCCGCGGCGTCACCTGCGTCGCCGGCCCGCGCAACGGGCGTTCCTCGACCAGCATCACCGCGATCATCGCCAGCACCAGGAACAGCGCGGCGGCCAGGAACACATAGGCAAACAGCGGCGCGAACTGCACGGCGCTGGTCGCCCGCGCCGCGCCGCCGGCGCCGTGCGCGGTGACCGAGGCCAGGAGCTTGGCCCCCTCCCCGCCTTCCAGTCCGCCGAGCACGATCGCCACGAACACCGCTACGATGATCGAGCCGCCGAGCTGGCGGAAGAAATTGAGCGTGCCGGTGGCGACGCCGAAGCGATGCGGCTCGACCGCGTTCTGGATCACCACCGTGGTGGTCGGATACATGGTGCCGACGCCGAAGCCGTTGACCGCGAGGATCGCGCAGATCGCGGGAAGCGGCCAGCCGGCCGGCTGCCACGCCAGGATGAGGAAGGTCACAACCGAAAACGGCAGCGCAGACAGCGGCACCCGCTTGTAGCGGGCGACGCGCGCCAGGAGCCGGCCGGCGGTGAGCGAGCCGATCGAGGTGCCCACCACATAGGCGATCAGCGCGATGCCGGCGCCGCTCGCGGAATAGCCGAGCACGAGTTCGAGATAGAGCGGCACCACGATCGACAGCCCGATGATGGTGCCGATGGCGAAGAACGCCGCCACGATCATCAGCGCGATCAAGGGCTCGCCGATCAGCGCCAGCGGGATGAACGGCTCCGGCGCGGCGGCAAGCCTGAACGCGAATGCGAGCCACATGATCGCCGACAACGCCAGCAGCGTCAGGATCTCGAACGAGCCCCAGGGGTGGCGCACCCCGCCCCAGGAGAGCGCCAGCAGCAGCAGCACCGCCGCCGCCACCATCACCGCGGCCCCGATCACGTCGAGCCGGTGCGGGCGGTCGTTGCGCGGGATGCGCTTGAGCGCGCGGTCGGTCATCACCAATGCCACCGCGCCCATCGGCAGCATGATCCAGAAGATGAACGACCAGTGCAGATAGTCGGTGAGGAAGCCGCCGGCGAGCGGGCCGAGGATCGAGGCGGTCATGAACATCACCGACGAATAGCTCTGGAAGATCGGCCGCTCGCGCGGGGTCAGGATGTCGGCGATCACGGTCTGCGCCAGCGGCAGGATGCCGCCGCCGCCGAAGCCCTGGAGCGCGCGCGCCAGGATCAGCACGCCCATCGTGGGCGCCAACGCGCAGGCAAGCGAGCCGGCAAGGAAGATCGCCACCGCGATCAGCATCATGGCGCGCCGCCCGTAGATGTCGGAGAGCTTGCCGAACAACGGCGTCGCCACCGTCGCCGCCAGGAGATAGGCGGTCACCACCCAGCTCAGGTTCTCGACGTCGTTGAGGCTGCGCCCGATCGCCGCCAGCGCCGGCGCCACGATGGTCTGCTCCAGCGCGGAGAGGAACATCGCCAGCATCAGCCCGGCGATGATCGGCCGCACCGCGGCGTGATCGAGCGGCGGGGGCGGCGGGGGCGGCGACGGCGGGATCGGGTCGGACGGCGGGGACGGCGGGGACGGCGCGGCAGTCGCGGGGGTGCTCATGGCCGCGCCACCATTAAACAGGCGCCCCGCGATGGCAATGTGCCGCGGCCCCTGTTGATTCAGTGCACAACTGCCGCCGCCGCGGCTTCCGTTCGTTTCCTCCGCACGGAATCGCACTAGCCTTCGCACCGGGGCGCGGGGAACGGCGATCATGACGGCGCGGCGAGTGGCATTGGCGCAGCGGGCGGCGCTCGGCAGCCCCGGCGACGCGGTTTCGCATGGCGAGCCCCGGCGCAGCGACGCCCAGCGCAGCGATGCCCGGCAGATCGACTCCCAGCGCAGCGATGCCCGGCAGATCGACGCCCAGCGCGTCACCTGGGGCGAGCTCGGCTGCCCGCGCGAGATCGGCCTCTACCGCATCGGCAGCGCCGGCAGCGCCCTGCGCGTGCGCGTCAAGCGCATCCACATCATCGTCGCCGAGGACGATCCGGCCGCGCTGTTCACCATCGTGACCTTCCGTCCGCCGTTGGGCCCGCCCGAGCACATGCTCGGCCACCGCGTGGCGTAACCTCACCGCGCCTTGCCGCGCGCGGCCTTCGGCAGCCGCAGCGGCCATGTCACGATGCGGTCCTCGAGCTCCGCGTCGCGCACCGCCTCCTCCGACGCGCCGACCCGCCCGCGCACCGAGACGCCGGCCGCGTGCACGGTCTGCGGATCGCCCGACACCAGCGGGTGCCACCAGTACAGGTCGCGGCCCTCGGCGACCAGCCGGTAGGCGCAGGACGGCGGCAGCCACACGATGCGCGGCACGTTGCGCGGCGTCAGCTTCACGCAGTCCGACACCTTGGCGGCGCGGTGCTGGTAATCGGTGCAGCGGCAGCTCTCGCCGTCCAGGAGCTTGCAGCCGACATCGGTGAAATAGGTCTTGCGCGCATCGTCGGCGTCCTCGAGCTTGACCAGGCAGCACTTGCCGCAGCCGTCGCACAGCGATTCCCATTCGCGCTCGCTCATCTGCGCGAGCGTCTTGCGCTTCCAGAACGGACGGTCGTCGGACCCGTTGGCGGCGGCCATGGCGGAAGCTTATTGCCGAATCGCAGCGAAGGGAAACCGCCCGCTCAGCCGCGCGCTCAGCCGCGCGCGAGCCGGCCGATCATCGCCAGGATGGCATCCTGCAGCAGGCCGTCGAGCCGCTCGGCGGCCGGGCGCTCCGGCCGTTCCGGCCGCTCGCGCCGCTGCCGCACCAGATCGACCAGCGCGCCGCCGAGGATGTCGAGCGTGCGCAGCGCGGCCCGCAGCGCGTGCCGGCGCCGCGCCTTCGCCATGCGCGCCACCCGCTCCGCCATGGCCGGCGCCGCATCGAGCGCGCCGAGCCCGGCGGCATGCGGCGCCTGCGCCTGCTCGCGCGCGACGAAGCGCCCGCCCGCGCCGCGATCCAGGTGCGCGCGACGGCGCCGCTGCCAGCCGCCCTTGCGCACATATTTGTAGAGCGTGCGCTCGCAGACGCCCGAGAGCCGCGCGATCTCGCGCACCGGCACCGCCGAGTCCTCGTACAGCGCCCGCGCCTGCGCGGTGAGCGCGGTGTCGACGGCGCGCGCGCCGGGCACCCGTTCGTCCCCGCAGTGAGGCAAAGCCGGAGCGGCCCATGGCGCCGGTTCTGCCCCTTGGTGGGATACCGCGCCGCCGGACTCACGAGTCCTGCCGGCGGTCCAGTGTTCCCTCCCCGCTTGTGGGGTGGTTCCGAATTCGTGGCGCGCGGCAGCGCGATCCGCCGCCGCCCGATCGCGCGCCGCCGCGCGCAGCGATGTGCGTCTGGTCATGGCCTGTGCCGCAAGGATGGGAGCGTGCCGCAACCCTAGCGGAGCAGCGTCACGCTGTCAAGGATTTTGTTCCTGGAACGACCCAGCCCGCGCGCCCCGCCCGGCCGGGCTACAGCAGCCACTCCACCGCGTGCCCGGTGGTCTGGTTCTGCCAGAACAGGTCGTCGGTGCCGTCGTTGTTGAAATCGCCGATCGCGACCGGGCTCGACGCCGTATCGAAGGTGCCGAGCGAGACGGAATTGGTCCAACTGCCGTTCTGCAGAATCCAGGCCGCCACCTCGGCAGTCGCCGTGTTGTGCAGGAGCACGTCGCCGGTGCCGTCGCCGTTGAAATCGCCGATGCCCTTCACCTGCCAGGCGCCGCTCAGCACGCCGCAGGCGGTGGAGGCCGACCACTGCCCTTCCCGGACGATCCAGGCGGCCACGTCGTTGTTGCTGACGTCATGCAGGAGCACATCGGCGATGCCGTCATTGTTGACGTCGCCGGTGCCGATGACGTGCCAGCCACCGACCTCGAGGCCGACGGCGCCGGACGCCGACCACTGCCCGTTCTTGACGATCCAGGTATTGATCTCGCCGGTCGCCCCGTTGCGCAGGAGCACGTCGGTCGTGCCATCCCCGCTGAAGTCGCCGGTGCCGAGAAGCTGCCAGGCGCCCACCAGGACGCCCACGGCGCCCGAGGCCGCCCACTGGCCGTTCTGCACGATCCAGGTGTTGACCTCGCGCGAGGCCGTGTTCAAGAGCAGCACGTCGGCGCTGCCGTCATTGGTGAAGTCGCCGGTGCCGGCAAGCTGCCAGCCGCCGGAGAGGACGCCGACGGCGCCGGAGCCGGCGTTGCCGCCATCGTTCACCAGGATGGTGTCGACCGCGCCGGTCGTGGCATTGCGTATCAGGATGTCGCTCGACCCGTCGCGATTGAAATCGCCGGCGCCGGCGATCCAGCGCGTGGCGTTGGTCAGGCCGAAGTCGATCGCCAGCGGCGCCGTCTGCCACGCCACGGTGATGTCGTCGAAGGCGAGGTTTTCGACATTGGTCAGCGTATCGGTGCCGTCCGGCCCGACGACGCGGATGCTGCTGCCGCTGAGCGGCGTCAGCGTGTAGGCGGAGCGCAGCCCGGCAAAGATGGCGGTGTCGATGCCGGAACCGCCGATGAAATTCTCGAAGAAAATCAACACATCGTGGCCCACCTCCGGACTAGTAACCAGGTTGATTGGCGAGGAAAAATCCAAAACCAGCCCATGGGTCGTGCCGGCATAACTCACAGTGTCGATACCGGGGCCGCCTTCGTAGCCATCCTCACCGATTCCACCTCGCCAACTGAACGTGCTGCCGCTGGCAGCGGCCGGCCAGTGGATGTCGCCGTCGTCCCTGATTTCGCCGTTCGCAATACCGTCGCCGATGCTAGCGTTGAGCGCATGCGTGATGTGGAGTTCGAGAATGTCGTTGGTGCCGGCAATCGGTTGAGCGATGTCGTCAATAGTTTCGACGTTGATGATCGCTTCCAAATTCCCCGCAAATATCGTCGCAGTGCCAGCCGTCGCCACAAAGTCGTCACTCTCGGCCGTACCGTTCTGCGTCTCGTAGGAGACCGTGATATTCTGACTGAAGGCTTGGCCGCCTACGATGAAGACCCGGAAACTGAGAACGCCACCCTCCTCGACACTGGCATCGGCCACCGAGATGACCGGCAAGGCCTCCAGTGCTCCGTTCACGGTGAATGCGACAGCGGCCGAGGCGTTGTTATCATCGCTCAACTCATTCGTCACGGCGTTGTTGCCGTCCGCCACAACGATGACGTGATAAGTGTGGCCGGGCGTGACCCACCCGGTCAGAGGCACTTGGACGCTGTACTGGGTCGATTCGGTCCCTGCGAACGAACTGGCTCCGACCCATGCGATCGGCGTGTCAAATGCGTCGAATACGTTGTTGTTCGACAGATAAACGATCGAGGACGACGCGGTAGCCGCACCAGCGTCGACATTGTCGATCTGGAAACTGACGGTGATGGTCTGATTCGAGTCGGGTGCCGAGTCCGAAAGAGACACGTTGGACGCGGTCAGGTCGGGGCGGTTGACCGGAGCGGAAACGACATTACCACCGACGCGGAAATTGAACGATGCTTCGCTTGCGTCGTTGTTGTTGATGATGATGTCGCCAGTTTTCGGCCCAGTGGTCGACGTGTCAATCCGCACCGTAAAGTCATCGAAGTTGCCGGCCGCAATGGACGACGACAGTGGCTCCACCGCGGTGAATCCCGACGGCAGCGCGATCCCCGAAATTGACAAGGGTGCCGTGCCAGTGTTGCTGACCCTGAAGACGTGATCCACCACCGTGCCTTGCACCACCGGCCCAAAATCGGTGCCGGCGACGAAATCCATCGCCAAGTCACCGTCATCGATGTTCACGCCGTTGCCCGACACCGTGATCTCGGGCGCCATCGTTGGCGCCGCATTCACTGACCCGGAAATCCGGAAGTTGAACGAGGCTTCGTTGCCGTCGTTGTTCGTAATGACGATGTCGCCTGCCTTCGGCCCGGCACTTGCCGTGTTCAAGCGGACCGTGAAATCGTCGAAGTCGCCGGCCGCGATCAACGATGACAGTGGCTCCACAATGCTGAAGCCCGGCGGCGACGTCACCGCCGAGATCGACAGGGGCGCCGTGCCCGTGTTGTTCACCCGGAAAACGCGATCGACCACCGCGCCTTGATCTGCCACACCGAAGTCGGTGCGGTCGGCAAGACTTGGGGTCGGATCGCCGTCGTCGATAGTCACGCCGCCGCCCGACACCGCAATCTCGGGCGCGGGGGTCTCCGCGGCAGTCACTGTGCCGGTAAGCCGGAAGTTGAACGAGGCCTCGCTGGTGTCGTTGCTGGTGATGATGACGTCGCCGGATTTCGCGCCAGCGCTCGCCGTGTTCATGCGGACCGTGAAGTCGTCGAAGCCGCCCGCCGGGATCGACGACGGCAGGCTGTCCACGATCGAAAAGCCGGTCGGCGGTGTGAGTGCGGAGATCGACAGCGGCGCGGTGCCGGTGTTGTGCACCCGGAACACGCGATCGACGCTCGTGCCCTGCGTCACCGACCCGAAATCGGTGCCGTCGGCCGTGCGCGGGCTGGCGTCGCCGTCGTCGATGTTCAGGCTCGCGCCGGTGACGGCGATTTCGGGGCTGGGTGGCGACACCAGCGGCAAGAAATCAATGAAGTTCGGTGTGGCGCTACCCGCCACGCTGATGTTCGCCTCATAGCCTCCACCCGGACTGAAATCGCCGTCGTCGTCGAAGGCATTCTGAACCCAGGGGCCTGCGGCCGGATTCAACAACTCCGACAGTTGAAAATAGGCGTTTCGACCGCCTGCGCCGTTTTCATCGCGCAACAGATTGACAAACACGTCAGTGATCGCGCTGTGACCGGAAAGCGGAACGAAACTACCCGCGCCAAGAACAACGAACGCCTCGTGTGCGGTCTTAGGAGTGTTAGGGTTGCTCAGATTGTCAAAATCCGCGTCTCGAAATCCCCACGACACGCGCGAATGCTGGGAAAAATTGACGCCGCCGGCTCCGTCGGGATTATAGAAGCCTCCAAATATCTCCTGTGCCGGATCCAGAGCAATGATCGAGTTGACGCCGCCCGAAAACTGTTCGGCGATTTCACCCGCGATGTACGCGCCGAAACTATGGCCAATCAGATTCAGGTTGGACCCGAGGAATCCATGGTCCTGCAGGACAGCAGCAGCCCAGTTCGCCACGAATGGAATGCGATCTTCGATGACATCGGGAAGCGGGAATCCCGCAATAGGAAGCTTGGTGCCCGCATCCCAAGCGAGCGTCAGGATATTGACGTCACTGCCCCGCTGATCCCTAACTTCATCGGCCAAGGTGCTGAAATTCCCGGGATTGCTCCACAGCCCATGGATGATGATCCATGTTTCCTTCTGAGGATCAAAGCCGACGTTGCCGCTGTAACTCTGAATGGAGACGTTGACCGGAATGGTCTCCGTCACGCCGCTGATTGCGAAGTTGCCGCCGCCACCTGTGGCGGACAGCGTAATCCTGTAATTCCCCGTGCCGCCGCTGTTGCCGTCGCCCGTCCCGCTGACGGCGTTGTAGGATGTGTTGCCGGAGGTCGAGACGCCGACGTAGTAGGTGCCACCGGTGCTGAACGTGTGCTGAAACCAGGAGTCGGTCGTCGAGAACAGCTCGTTGGGCGCCGAGCCGTTATTGTTGAAGTTCAGTTCGCTGCCGCTCGCGTTGAACAATCGTAGATACGAGTCGAGGCTGCCCGACGACCGGTCGAGGTCGAAGGCAATGCGCTGACCGGCGCTCACGCTGAAGGAGAACATGTCGACGTCGGAGGCGGCATCGATCGTGCTACTGATCGACCGGTCGGTCGTCATCGACCCTAACGTCTGCGCCTCGGAAACCTGGTCGTTGTTGTCCGAGGGGGCTGGGAGATCGTCGTTCTGGATGTGACCGTTCGCGGTCGCGGTGCCGATGATCCCGCCCGTCGCATTGCGAAGATTGACGGTGAAGTGCTCGGGCAGCCCGCCGCCTTCGTAGACGTTGTCCCCCACCACGGCGAGCGTGATGGTCTTTGAGCTGGTGTCGTTGGCGTTCCAAGTCACCCGCCCGCTGGTCGGGCCGCTGAAATCGAACTCGTCGGCGGCGGGACTCTGGTTGGCGCCGATCTCCCAGTCCACCGCGGAGGCAATGGCCGTGTTGCCTGAGCGCGTGACAGTGAAAGTGAACACGGTGGTTTGGTTCGTGCCTTCCGGCTTGTCCGCTGATGCCGCCGCGATCGATAGGGTTGGCAACGACTGGTCGGGTCCGTTTGATGCTTGGAAATTCAATGCAAGCGAATAGCTGGAAGAGGCGGTGCTGAGAGGATCAATATGAACGAAATAGGTCGCCCCTCCTGTTACGGAAAAATTGCTGATGATTTCGGACGCGTTACCGCTTGTCGCGGATTGAGCTAGGCGTTGTCCGGTTGAGGCCAATAATCGAACGTCTAGGTTCGCGCTCAATCCACTAATTGATATCGTGACTGCGCCATTCGCAGGCGCAACAAATTTGTAGTAGTCGTCGGTATTCCAATTCGGGGTGCCAAATCCCGATCCCACGGAACCTGATGTCGAAAACGCGTTGTTGGAAAGGTTGATATTCGTGGGTGAAATTGACGTTTCAAACGATGCTACGCCATTGTAGATGTATCGACCGGAAGCATCTCGTCCGTCGGGATTTCCGAATGTAAGAAAATCCGCGATGCCCTGCGCGTCCGCGAAATATTCTTCGGGGTATCCCGTTCCCGAAGAGGCTTTGGTTGTAAAGCCTCCGTGCACATGAAGATGGGCGCCGCTTCGCTGCCCGGTCCACCCAACTTCGCCTAACAATTGGCCAGCAACAACGCTCTGACCTTCAGAGACCACAACGCTGTTTTGTTCTAGATGCAAATAGGAGGTGTAGTATTCGAACGCTGTCCCTTCATTATGGACAAGCGTTACGAAGTTGCCGATGCGGTTTGGACCCCAAGAGCCGTCATCACTGTTCAGCGCTGCAGGCCCGGGCCCATCACGCACGCTTTCGCGAATCGAAAACACTCGCCCCGACGCTACGGCAAGCACCTGGGTGTTTCGCGGGATGGAAAAGTCATAAGCCGATGCAATTGAGTCAGTATCGTGAGAGTCCCCGGGGCTATTGTGGTCGTCATTCCATTGCGAAACCTGAACGTTTCCTCTGAAGGGCAACAGAACCGTGAACGACACCGTAATCTCCCAGGCGCAAGTTTGCGGCATTCGCCAAAGTCCCCAACGCGACTTGCGCGGTGAACCCTGAAGGAGCCGCCAACTCAACTCATGGTAGCACGACCAAAAGAGAAATCGTGGTCTATTTCTCCTTCCTCACCCATCCACACCCCTTCCTTTTTCGATTCACCCTGTATCCCGCGCGCCATAGTCCCGCCCCCGTGGATCGGCTATGAACAGCCGTTCAACTGCGGCGGACCCTTGCGCCGGGGCCGCCGCGGGGCTGTTGCCTTGCGTGCCCGCGTCGCGGGGTTCTGGGCGAAATCGCCCGCTATGCCAATATGTTAGCGCCGGAGAGAGAGCGCGTGCGCGACCTGTACGACAGCGATCCGAGGCCCGAAGGCTGGCGGCCCAGGCTGCGGCGCCTGCTGCTCGACCTCGACGCCCGCATCGATTCCGGCCTCTACGACGCGCGCCGCTGGGCGCGCGAACTGTACGAGCGCTTCACCGTGGTCATGGACCGCTTCCACGTCTCGGGCTGGCGGCGCTGGTACCTGGTGGAGCCGGTGTCGGAGGGCATGACGCTCGGCATGGGCGGGCTCGTGCTGATGCTGGCGCTCGCCATCCCGGCCTTCCGCGAGACCACCGAGGAGGACTGGCTCAAGGCCTCCCAGCTCGCCGTCACCTTCCTCGACCGCTACGGCAACGAGATCGGCAGCCGCGGCATCAAGCACAACGATTCGGTGCGGCTTGAGGAATTCCCCGACCACCTGATCAAGGCCGTGCTCGCCACCGAGGACCGCCGCTTCTTCGAGCATTTCGGCATCGACGTGGCGGGCACCGCGCGCGCCATGCTCACCAATGCGCGCGCCGGCGGCGTCGTGCAGGGCGGCTCCTCGATCACCCAGCAGCTCGCCAAGAACCTGTTCCTGTCGAACGAGCGCACCATCGAGCGCAAGGTCAAGGAGGCGTTCCTGGCGCTGTGGCTGGAGGTGCGGCTGTCGAAGAGCGACATCCTGAAGCTCTACCTCGACCGCGCCTATCTCGGCGGCGGCACCTTCGGGGTGGACGCCGCCGCGCAGTTCTACTTCAACAAGTCGGCGCGCGAGGTGAACCTCGCCGAGGCCGCCATGCTGGCCGGGCTGTTCAAGGCGCCGTCGAAATTCGCCCCGCACATCAACCTGCCGGCGGCGCGCGCGCGCGCCAACGTGGTGCTCGACAACCTCGTGGAGGCGGGATTCATGACCGAGGGGCAGGTGTTCGGCGCGCGGCGCAATCCCGCCACCGTCGTCGACCGCCGCGACGAACGGGCGCCGAACTACTATCTCGACTGGGCGTTCGACGAGATGAAGAAGCTTGCGCGCGAACTGCCCCGCTCCGTTCACGAGCGCGTGTTCGTGGCGCGACTTGCCATCGACATCAACCTGCAGCGGCGGGCGGAGGAGGCGGTCGAGAACTCGCTGCGCCAGCACGGCCGCGAATACCGCGCCAAGCAGGCGGCCGCCGTACTAATGGAGCACGACGGCGCGGTGCGCGCCATGGTCGGCGGGCGCGACTATGGCGAAAGCCAGTTCAACCGCGCGACCGACGCGCTGCGCCAGCCGGGCTCGTCGTTCAAGCCCTATGTCTATGCCGCAGCCCTGAACAGCGGCGGCTTCCGGCCAAACTCGGTCGTGGTCGACTCGCCGGTCTGCATCGGCAACTGGTGTCCGAAGAACTATTCCGGCGGCTATTCCGGCGCGATGAACCTGACCGCCGCCCTGACGCGCTCGATTAACGTCATCCCGGTCAAGCTCTCGATCGCGCTTGGCAATGGCAATCCCAAGCTCGGGCGCGCCAAGATCCGCGAGGTCGCACGCAAGGCGGGGCTGCGCTCGCCGCTCATCGATACACCCTCGATGCCGATTGGCGCCAATGAAGTGACGGTGCTCGACCATACCGGCGGCTTCGGCATATTCGTCAACGGCGGCAAGTCGATCACGCCGCACGCGGTGCTCGAAGTCCGCACTGCCGCCGGCGATCTGGTATGGCGCTTCGACCGCGACGGCAAGAAGCCGGTGCAGGTCGTCGATCCGCAGGTCGCGCTCGACATCACCATGATGCTGAACTCGGCTGCCGAGCAGGGCACCGGTCGCCGCGCCATTCTTCCGGGCATCAGGATCGCCGGGAAGACCGGTACCACCAACGCCTATCGCGATGCCTGGTTCGTCGGCTACACGGGCAACTTCATTGCCGGTGTCTGGTTCGGCAATGACGACTATCAGGTCACCAATCGCATGACCGGCGGCTCGCTCCCCGCAATGACCTGGCAGCAGATCATGTTGCATGCGCATCAAGGCATCGAGTTGCGTCCGCTGCCCGGTATCGGTCCGCAGACCCCGTCGCCCGCCCGCAATCTGGTCTCCGACGTCCGCCGCGGCGGCGCCGGCGCCACGCGCCAGTTCGTGCTTACCCGGCGCGGCGCCGATATTCTGGCTCGTCTCGAGCAGATCATGGACGATGCCACGCGCGCCCTCGCCTCCACCGGGCAGCCCGGCGGACGGGCCGATACCAGCGCACTGCCCCCACGGGGCGCCTTCGCCTCCGCCTCCGACCGCCAGCCGGCGGGTTCGATTCTCGGCAACTGACAGGGCGAGCTTGACAGGCCGCCGCACGATTTGTTTCAGGTTGCGCGCAATCACGCCCCAGCTTCGAGTGAGGGCATGATCCCTTCCGGAGTGCCGGTCCCGGTTTTTCCGGATCATGCTTTGCGTCCGGCGCGTTTGCAGAACAAGGCCATGCGGGCGGATAGAACGTGAGGCTTTTGCTCGGGACATTGTTTGCGCTCAGCGTCGCCGCGCTGGTCGGGCTCGGCGCCACTTGGCTCGCACTGACCCAGGGGCAGGCGCTTGGCGGCCTGACCGTTGGCGCCTGGACGGCGTGGCCGCGCCATGGCACGCCCGGCATCGATCCCTATGCGCGCGCGATGGTCGCCCGCAGCGGCGAACTGCCGGTCGGCTCCGGCGACGGGCTTGCGTTCCTAGCGCGCACCGACGATGCCGGTAACCCGCTCGACGGCCGCTGCGATATCGTGCTCAACGGCATCACGCCACAGGCGCGCTACTGGACGCTCACGGTGCACGACCGGGGCGGCGGCCTGGTCGGCAATTCCGTACAGCGCCACGGCTTCACCAGTCATGAGATCGTGCGCCGGGCCAACGGCACGTTCGAGATCACCGTCGGTCCACGCTCGCGGCCGGGCAATTGGCTGCCCACCGGGAGCGTCGAGCGCTACTTCCTGGTGTTGCGGCTCTACGACACGCCAATCGGCGTCGCCACGCGCGGACGCGAAGTGACGATGCCGTCGATCACGCGCAGGGGATGTCTGTGATTCGGATCGCGCTCTGGCTGCTGGGCGGCATTCTGCTCGGCGGAATCGTGCATCTGACCACCGTGCTGTGGCTGCCCGAACTTGCGACCCAGGATGCCTATTCCCGCCTGTCACCGCAGGTTCCGGTCAACGCCGTCAGCGCGCTTCCCGCGCCGACGCCCGAGAAGACGGCGCTCCCGTTTCTCGATCCCGCCTTTGCGATCGCGGTATGCCGATACGATCTCGCCGCGGGACCGCTGAAGTTCTCCGTACCCGTGAGCCCGGCCTACACGTCGGTGTCGTTCTATACGCGCCACGACGTGGCCTATTACGCGATCAACGACCGGGCCGCCGGGCGCCGCGTGATCGAACTCGACCTGATGACCAGCGAGCAACGCGCCGAATTGCCCGGCGACGAGGAGATCACCGCAGCCGACCGGCTGATCGTGGAGTCGCCGACGACGACGGGCCTGATCCTCATCAAGGCGCTGGCGCCCGAGCCGGGGCTTATGCCAGCCGCGCAGGCCGCGCTCAAGGCGGCGAAATGCGCTGCCGGCGAGTAGCCTACCCCCTCGCCGCCACGGTACCGCCGCGCCCGCCGCAATATTGCGCGACGCGTGTCGCCAGCATGCTGACCGCGCGGTCGGTTTCCGCTGCGCCTTGCGAGGGCACGGCAATCACCAGCCGCTCCAGCGCGTAGCGATAGGAGGCAGTGCGATCCTTCAGCGCGCGGCAGACCCAGGCCACGATCGCTGCGTTCTCGCGCTTGCGCGCAGACGCGTTGACGCGCTCGCGTTCGCTGAGGCCCGACACATGCGCGAGGCTCTGCGCGCGCCGGCGATCCATGTCGGCGACGCGGCCGGCGACGGCGAAGAAATCGGGCAGACGCTCCACGTCGTTGCGGGCGTCGGTGACGATCTGCGCATAGGCCGACGCTTCCGAGCGCCGGTAGGTGCGGTGGAGCTTGGCGAGGTAGACCGTGCGGTCGACCGCCGGTAGAGCGCGGTCCTCGCGGCCACGGCCGTATTCGCGCCAGACGCTGTCCCAGCGCCCGCGATTGTAGGGCGGCTCGATCAGCGCATAGGCGCGGTCGCGCAGCTCGCGCTCCTGGTCGGTGGTACGGAACTCCGACGCAGGCCCGCCGATGCCGGCGACGGCGTCGCGGCCGACCCAGTCGTGCATGTTTTCAGTGACCAGTTCGGGCCGGATGCGCCCGAAATCGCCGTTCATGACACAGCCGCCGGACAGGACGGCGGCGGTCGCAAGGACGATCGCGGTTCGAATTGCTACCAACCCGCGGCGACGAGCGGAGCTTGGACGGCCGCGCCAAGCTCGAGGCGTGCGCGGACGGCGGACCATGATGGTCAGGAGCTCTTGCCGCGGGACGCGCGGCGGCGACGGCGACGGCGTTGGCTGCGACTCGTCGCGCCCTCGTCCGGCTCGTCGGTGTAACGTTCGACGCGAATGACAGGAAGGATGATGACGGTCGCCGATTCCGGCCGCGCTCCTATGAACCTGTCGTCACGCGCGATGCGTCCCTGTTCGGGAAACCCGATGACTATCCCCATGTCCTTCCCCCGCCGGGCCCTCCTGGCCCGCCCAGTCCGGCCGACACCGCAATTATTGGGGCCTGCAAGGTTAACGGTCTGCTAACGCCCGCGCCCTAGGCTCCGCGAAAACAAGGACCTGCAATACCGGGCGTCCTGCGATGGTAAATTTCTTGACACCGCACGGGCTCGAAGGCCTCTTCGAACTCGACAGCAAAGGCGTCGACATCAGGCCGACGCTGCTGCGGGTCCTCACCGATCAGTATCTGCGCAGTCCCGTGCATTCGCCGGAGGAAGAGCGGCGCTACACCGAGCTGGCGACGCGGCTCATCAACGAGACCGACATCGCAACGCGCGCGGCAGTCTCATCACGACTGGCGCCGCATGCCTGCGCGCCGCGCTCGATCATCCTCCAGCTTGCCCGCGATGTGCTCGAAGTCGCGGAGCCGGTGCTGCTGTACTCCCCGTGCCTGACGCCGGCGGATTGCCAAGCGATCATCAACGAGCGCGGCACCTGCTACGCCGACATCCTGGCGCGCCGCGGCAGGGTGGAGGCCGTTGCCGAGCTCCCGACGTCAAGCGCTGCCGCGGCAGCACCGGCACCGTCGACAAGCACCCGATGCGACACCGATCGCGTACCTGAAGCCGTTGGTGATGCGGCCGGTCCCGGGACCGGCGCGGTCGATGCCGGCGAGTTGTGTGAACTCTTCTTTGCCGCAGGCAGCCCCGAACGCCGGCTGATCCTGCTCAACCTGGAGTTTGCACAGTGGCCGGCGACGGCGCCGCCCGCGCCGCTACAACGCGCCGACATCTGGCGGATGGAAACGGCCGCGCTGCGACACAATACTGCATCCGTCATGCGCGAGCTCGAACGCGCGCTGGGAATCTCCTATCGGCAGTCGCGACGGATCGTCGAGGACGATCTCGGCGAGCCGATCGTGGCCGCAGCCAAGGCGATGGACCTGCCGGCCGATGTGTTGCAGCGGATCCTTCTGTTCATGAATCCGCGGGTCGGCCAGTCGGTCGACCGGGTGTACGAACTGGCGGCGCTCTACGGCGAGATCAGCGTCGAAGCGGCGCGGCGGCTGGTCACAATCCTGCGTGCGGCAGAACCTGCGCAACGCAAGGCGCCCACCGATACGCGGGCGCTTTACGCAGCGGTCGAAACGGCGCGACGCGCGCTGTCGGAGATCTCCGGTCCCGCAACGCGGAAACCGGAGGCGGCACCCCCGCGGCGCGCCACCGGCGAGCGCTGACCGCCACCCATCTCGCCTGGTCAGGCGACGACGTTGTCGATGAAATGGCGGCCGTTGCGGTCCTCCACCTCCACGATCCAGACATCGGGATCGAACTTGATTTCACGCGCGAGGCGTTCCTCAACCTGCTGCTCGGGCGCCGGCTCCTTGCCGAAGCTGCGGGCGAACGCGCGATCGCTCGGCATGGCATCGTCGAAGGCAGTCTGCGGCGCCGGGCTGAACAGGTCGGCAGTGCCGTCGAGCCGGTTGAGCTTGATGAAGATGGCGCCGGCGTCCTCGGCGCCGCGGCGGCGGACCACGGCGAAGGCGCCCTCGCCGTTGCAGCGGCGGACATAGGCTGCCACCCAGATCGCGGACTTGAGTCGCATCGGTCGCTCCGTCGGCCTGACGACGCAATACCGCGTCATCCGGAGCTATTCCAGCGGCCGCCCGGTGATAGCCGCGAGTTCGCGTACGACCCGGTGGGACAACTGGCCGGTAACGGGAAGCTTGCGCTCTCGCTCGAACTTCTGGATCGCGGATTGAGTCTCTGGATCGACGATGCCGGTCGGCTTGATCTGGCCGTAGCCGAACTCCGAGAGCGCACGCTGGACGGCGATCACCTGTCGCGACGGCGCCAGGAATTCGGCGATCGGATCGGGCCGCGCCTGGGCCGCCTGTGGCCGCGCAGCCGGGCGCGATCGGACTTGCGAGCCCCTGATCGACCGCAACAGCGCTTCATTGGGCTCCGTGCTCGGGCGAAGTCCCGCGGCCTGCTCGAAGTCGCGGATCGCCGCGTCCGTCCGCGGTCCATATTTGCCGTCGACGACGCCATCGTAGAAGCCACGACGCGCGAGTTCGCGCTGAATGTCGGTCACAACGGCAGAATTCGGGCGCGCAGGCACGACCGGCGTGGCGGGCGGTGCCGGAGCCGGCGCAGCCTTGGCCAGTTCGACCTTCGGCATTGAACTGGCCGGGCGCGGGCGCGGCAAAGTGGTGGCGCCGGTCGCCGCCAAGGCGGGGCCTGACGGCTCGGTTATCGCGCCGACGATTCCGCTCTTCACCATCGGCGCCGGGTGCGGGCCCGGTTGCAGGAACAACATGTTGACCAGGATCATGGCGCTGGCAAACAACACAACCGAGAACCCCACCGCATCGCGATGGCTCCAGCCCAGCCGTTGCAGGATGCGCGGCCGCCGATCGACGGCATCGTCGACCGGCGCGGCGCCGCGATCGGTCCGGATACTGCTACGCACTGATCCTCACGCGGCTGTCTACGGGTTCAGCTTCGATACGCATCGCCGGCCGGCCGACGGATGAAATCTCCCTGGGCTTGCGGGCTGCCTCGCAGTCGAGCGGCAGGCGGATGGTGACCCGGGTTCCCTCGCCCAGTTGGCTCGCGATCTCGATCTGGCCGCCGTGCAGGGCCAGCAGTCCCTTGACGATCGACAGCCCGAGCCCGGTCCCGTCGTGACGCCGGTCGTAGGAGGAGCGCGCCTGGAAGAACGGATCGCCGATGCGCGGCAGGTCTTCGGCTCCGATACCGACACCGGTGTCCTCGACCGTCACCGCGACGAAGGCGCCCTCGTCACATGCGCTGACATCGACCCTGCCGCCCTTCTTCGTGAACTTGAGCGCGTTCGACATCAAGTTCAGCATGATCTGGTGCAACGAGCGCTTGTCGGCGACCACCTCCGGCAGTGTGTCCGGGACATTCACCACCAGCTCGATGCCGGTCTCGCGCGCCTTGTAGCCGAGCAGCTCACAGCATTCGTCGATGACATGCTTGGGCGCAAACGGCTCCGGCGTGATCTCGAAATTGCCGGTCTCGATCTTCGACATATCGAGAATACCGTTGACCACCGACAACAGGTGATGCCCGGAATCGTTGATCAGATGCGCATAGTCGTGACGCCGCTTGGCGTCGATCATCAGCGAACCCTCCTTGGTCAGCATCTCGGAGAATCCGATGATCGCGTTGAGCGGGGTTCGCAACTCGTGACTCATGGTGGCCAGGAACCGGCTCTTGGCGGCGTTCGCGCGCTCCGCTTCCGCGCGCGCTTCCTCAAGCGCCGCTTCCTGTTCCTTGCGCGCGGTGATGTCGCGCATCACGGCAACGACTTCGCGCTCGGCTGCGCCATCGCCGGCGGATTGATCGAGCGCCCGGCACCGCATCTCGACCCAGACGAATTGCGGCGGCGCGCTCCCGGAGGCTTCGCGGCGCACGCGGAACTCAACCGAGCGTCCATCGCCGAGACAGGCCGAATCGTCGAGCGCCTTGAGATAGGCCGGGCGATCCGCCACGTGGACGCGCTCACACAGCCCGTGCCCGAGCAGGTCCTGCACCTTCGCCCCGAACAGCGGCTCCGCCGCCGGCGACGCGAACAGCACGGTGCCGTTCCTGGCATGGCGCGTGATGACGTCGCTCATGTTGCGGGCGAGCAGGCGGTAACGGTCCTCCTCGGCATACAGCAGCCAGAAGCTCGTGCGCGCGAGCGATTCGGCGCCGAGCGCGAGGCCGGTCGCATAGAGCGCCGCGGAGATGATGCCAAGCGCCGCGAGCGCTGCCTGCTCGTGCTCGACCGGCACCGCCGGCGGCAGCAGGCTGAGATGCTCCATCAGCAGCAGGAAACCTGCGCCGCAGATCGCGAAGGTCGAGGCCAGCGCCACCACCCGGCGCGAGGCCGACAGCGCCGCTTCCAGCGGAACCACGACCAGCCAGATCGCAGCGAACGAGCCGATTCCGCCGGTCTCCACCGCCACCGCGGTGACGAGACCGGTGAGCGCCAGCGATGACAGCACGTGCGCGCTTTCGTACTGGCCGGTACGGGAGAGAAAATAGGCGATCAGAATCGGTGCGATCAGCCAGGCGAAGACGATGACTTCGAGCACGCCTGGCACGCCGCGCAGGGTGACATAGACGGGAAACGCGGCCAGCGCGACCAGGCTGCCCAGGAGCCGCGGCGCAATGAAGGCGCGATGACGCGACGACGTCAGCGCGTCTTGCTGCGCCGACGGATGGATCAGCGAATCGACATAGTCGCGTATCAGTGCGAGACCCACGTGCCTGGCACGTCCGGCGTTGCAGACGCGCTCCCCTTATTTGATCGGCGGATCGTGTCAGAACCCGCTTAAGCGAACGCTAAGGGGCTCGCCGCACAGGGTTCCCGCGGCGCATGCGCAATCCCGCAAGCATGCGCTTCATCCCGCGATTTTCGACAGATGGTAAATCGTCCGTTTCCGGTCCGCCCGCATGAACCGCGCGATTCCCGCGTTTTCGCCGTCCTCGCGGCGCGACATGCGCCCCGCAACGGGCGCATTCGGCGCGCGTTGAGTCAAATTTTACCGAACCGGCGATCGTTCAAATTTTCCGAAAACTTGCCGCGCATTCTCGTCGAAAATGGACAAAAACCGCCGTCCCCGGCCAACTGCACCTTCAAGGCTCCCTGCTAACGTCTCCCGAAAGCGGCGACAAGGCCGCGGGGAAGCAGGGCGCGATCATGTGGTTCCTGTTGCGGGTGACATTCTGGCTTGGTCTCGTGCTGGTTCTGCTGCCGAGCGGCGGCTCGCAGCCGGTGCCGCCGTCGCAGGTCAGCGCCGGCGAGGCGTTCTCGGCGGCGAAGGCCGCCGTCGCCGACATGCAGCAGTTCTGCGAGCGCCAGCGCGGCGTCTGCGAGGTCGGATCGCAGGCCGCCGCGACACTTGGCCAGCGTGCGCAGGCTGGGGCCAAGATGCTGTACGAGTTCCTGCACGAGCAGTTTGGCCATGACGAGGCCCGCAACATGCGGACCACCGGGTCGGTTCCGGTGCCGGTAGCGAGGCCGTCCCAGCACACGCTGCGGCCGGCGGACCTTGCGCCGGCATGGCGCGGACCGCAACCCGACGCGCGCGGCGGCCGGCCGGCATAGACAGGTTTCCCGCACAAACGCGACTGAGGCGCGGTGGTCTCGGCAGGGCTTCTCGCCTATATAGTCCGCATGACGGACACGGCCGCCGCCAGGATCGATTCCATCGTCGACGACTTCTCGGTTCTCGACGACTGGGACGACCGTTATCGCTACGTGATCGAGCTTGGGCGGCAGCTCGCGCCGCTCGATGAGCGCGATCGCACGGACCGCAACAAGGTCCAGGGTTGCGCGAGCCAGGTCTGGCTCGCGACGACCGTCCATCCGAACGGGGCCGAGGGCCCGATCCTCACCTTCTCCGGCGACAGCGATGCCCACATTGTGAAAGGCCTGATCGCCATCCTGTTTGCGACCTATTCGGGCCGGCCGGCCAGGGACATCCTGGCCGTCGACGCCGTCGACCTGTTCAATCGCCTTGGCCTGCGTGAGCACCTGACGCCCCAGCGCTCGAACGGCTTCCGGTCCATGGTAGAGCGCATCCGCGCCGACGCCCGCGCAGCGCTCGCATCCTGAAGTCATTCGTTCGACGCGAACGCTGCGTCGGGCGCAAGCCAGGTGCGCACATGCGCGCGATCCGCGCCACGCGCTTCCGATCCATAGCCGTAATGCCGCGCCAGCCGATCGAGACCGAGCTGGAGCACGACTTTGGCCGATCGTGACGGCCATCCACGCTCGCGCTCGACGTCCTCAAGGCCCTTCAGGAAGCAGCAGACATCGAGCAGAAGGCCGGACAACTCGGGCCCGACTGCATCGAGCGCATGACGGACGCGCTGGCGCGCGGCGACGGCGGCGTCGCTGAAGGTCGTAGCACCGCAGGCGCGGCGATCCTGCGCCACCGAAGACGTCCAATTGGACGTGACGCGCGGCATCATCAGTGCACGGGTGAAATCGGACCGCAGCCGCTCGCCGGCCTGGAACTGAGCCGGCTCGATCAGCGCGCGTCCATCTCGCGACTTCCGCCGTGCGAGCCAAGCCAGCGGACTTTCGGCCGCATCCACGGCAACGCTGGCGCGAACGCCCGCTGCGTGGATTTCAGCGCGTGCATCGCCCAGATGCTGGCCGAGAAACGGATCGACCATACCCACGCGGGTGAATTCCAGCCGCGCAAGATGGGACCGGCCGGCCTCGGTGATCTCAATCGTGCCGTCGGCGCGCCGCGCGGCAAGATCGGCATCGATCAGGATCTCGGCATCATGACCGACTTGGGGGATGGAGGCAGTCTGGGCCAGGATCGCAAGCAGCCGCTGCGTGGACTTGCGCAGGCGAGATGAACGGCCGGTCGTGGGGGACGGCTTGGCGCGTCGGCGCATGGCGGACTCTCGACTTGGGTTTTGGATGTATTTCCTATAAAAGGAATTACATCCTCAGTCAAGGCCGAAGTCAATCAGGCGGGCGACGCGCGCCGGGAAATCCGCACGCAGCCCGCTATTTGCGCCGGCGCCGCTGTTGGCCCAGCCCCATCTGCTTGGCAAGCTGCGACCGCGCAGCCGCGTAGTTGGGCGCCACCATCGGGTAATCCGCCGGAAGTCCCCATTTCTCGCGATACTGCTCGGGCGTCATGCCGTACTGGGTACGCAGGTGGCGCTTGAGGGACTTGAACTTCTTGCCGTCCTCCAGGCAGACGATGTGTTCCGGCGTGATCGACTTCTTCACCGACACCGCCGGCCGCAACGGCTCGTTGGGCAGATCGCCCTGGCCGCTCGATACACGAGTCAGCGCGGAATGGACCTGATTGATCAGGTTCGACAATTCCTGGGCTGGCACCGAATTGTTGCTGACGTATGCCGAAACGATCGTTGCCGTCAGCCCGATGAATGATCCGCCGGAACCGTTCTCGCTCATTGAATACTTGTCCTGTTGCCCGAGTGGTCGCCTGGGTCTGCCGATCGCCATCGCGTTTGTCAGATATTCTGCGGATGAAGTGACAAAACTGGCCGCTCAGGTCTTGGTCGGAAAGAATCGGAAGGCCCTGATTGCTTTATCATCTTGGGTGAATTCTTTGCCCGAAGCAAGAACAGATTGGCCGATGCGCCGCCGCGGCCATCGCGAATTGTTACAATATGCTCACGTATACAGCCGGAATTCTCTGCACCGTCGCCCCCTCACATAGCTGCCAACCGCGCCGGTCGGATCACAAGCCGCTGGAGCGATTGTGAGTGGAGTATTGGGGCCGTACGCCGCAATTGTCGGGTAGCTCAATTGAGGACAGGCAATGAATTCCTCCGGCAAGACTACTCAGAAAATCATCAGGACCGACGCCGAGTGGCGGGACAGGCTCACCCCCGCGCAGTACCATGTGACCCGCGAGCACGGGACCGAACGCGCTTTCACCGGCCCTTATTGGAACGAGAAGGCGCAAGGCCAATACAGTTGCGTCTGCTGCGGCGCGCCGCTGTTCTCCTCCGAGGCAAAATATGACTCCGGAACCGGCTGGCCGAGCTTCTGGGCACCGGTCACCGGCGATGCGGTGAGCGAACACCGCGACCGCTCGCTGTTCATGACCCGGACCGAGGTCCGCTGTGCATCATGCGATGCGCATCTCGGGCACGTCTTTCCCGACGGGCCTCAGCCGACGGGGCGGCGTTATTGCATGAACGGGACGGCGCTACGGTTCGCGCCCGGCGACACCGTTTCGCGACCTGGCGATGCCAAGAAGGCCTGACCGCGGCGCCCGCTTACGAATTGCTTTCGATGTGGGCGCGCAGCTCGGCGATTGAGCCGAACCTGACCGTGCCCTGCGGAAGTTGTGCTTCGATCGAGCCGTCGGCATAGAGCGTGTAGGCCATCCCGTCGACAACCCCCGACTTGAGGATCGCCACCGTCCGCTCCGGCGGTACGTCGGTCGGCGCCGGTGCCGGCTCGGATTGCGGCGTCGACTGCGTCTCGGCGACCGGCGACATGGGAGCGGGCGCCGTGGCGGGTGCGGCCGGGGCGCGAGCTACTTCTTCCCGCGGATCGGGTGCGGTTTCGCGCGCCGGACGCTTGGGCCAGAGCGCATCGAATGATTCTTGCTGCTGCGCCGTGCGCGCCTGCCGCGGACGGAACAGGAAATCAAGCCGCGGTTCGCGCGTTTCCACCGCAGCGGCGCCGGCCGACCGTGGCGCCGGCTCAAGCCGCGGCAAGGGCTCCACCCGCGGCTCGGTATGAGGGACCTGCTGCCCGTTCGGCGACAAGGGCACTTCGTCCACGGCCTCCGGTACGGGCTTCTCCGATCGGGGGATACTGGAGCGCAGGCGTTCGATCGCCGTGGCCGACACTTCCAGGGTCGGGCCCGGAGCGGCGGGCGCCGGCTCGGCCGGTGCAGGGGGGAGCGCCTCGCGCGCTACGGCCTCCGCCGCCACCGGCTCGGTGGCCGCCCGTGCGGGGCTGGCGGGCTGGCGGGCTCGCAGAAGAGCCGCAACCTTCGCCATCTCCGCGACCACGGCGGCAAGACCAATCAGCACGAAGCCGCCGACAAGTGCGAAACTGCCTGACAGAATGAGCGTCGCCCCACGGCTCAACTCATTGATCGGAAACCCAATTCCGATCAACGCCGCACCTGCCGCGGCGAGCACGATACCCAACACGAACAGGATGACAGCCATACGCGTTACGCCCCGCCCCACGCCCCCATGCCCGCAGCCCCCGCTGCCATGGTTAGCAAATAATTTTGATCCTCTTCTTTCGAGTGTGCAATGGCAAATCTCGGGGCGCTCGCCCCAAGCCTTAATCTTGATTAACGCCCGGCCGGCCGCCGCTTGGCGCCGGCCCGGCGGAACCGACCGCACCGGCAGGTCGTTGATTCCAGACAGCCGACCCGGCCGCCGGCTGACGTCGTCGACTGCGCTGGCCGGTCAGAACCTGCGTTCAAAGACCGGCATTGCGGGCCGCCACCATGCAGTAGAGCATGGGAATCGACAGCATGGTGTTGATGCGCGAGGTCATCCCGGCGAGCCGCGCAGCCGCGGCCTTCGCATCGGCTGAGGCTTCGACCAGCCCCAGTACCTTCTGCTGGTTGGGCCAGATGATGAACCAGACGTTGAACGCCATGATCAGCGCCAGCCACATGCCGATGCCGATGACATGGAAACCGCCCCGGAACGTCAGGGCCTGGAGCAGGTAGCCTTTCTGGAGCGCCAGGATCAGCCCGAATACCACCGTCGCGAGCGCGGCGTAGCGGAACCAGAACAGCACGTTCGGCGCGATGTACTTGGTGATGGCGGCGCGATGTTCGGCCGGCTCGATCTTGGGAACGGTCGGGGTCTGCACGAAGTTCAGATACCAGAGCAGCCCCATCCACATGATGCCGGCCATGATGTGCAGCCAGCGCCAGAAGAAGTCCCACCAGACCGGATCATTGATCCGGATCCAGGTGCCGCTCAGCGCCCCGACCAGGATGATGAGAACGATCAGCAGACCGACGCCTGCGGCGAGCGTCTTGTGAAGCGATTGAAAGAATGCAGCCATGGCAGCCCCCTTCGAATCCGTCCAATTCGAATCCCGCATTACGATAGCACAGGCAGGTTCCCGCTCAACGGGCCGTGCGACAGAGACAAAACCGCGCTGCGATGCGGCATGTGGCACCCGAATGGCAGAATTGCCGGTCGCGGCGCTCGCAATCGGCGGCGGCGGCGACTAGGTATGTGCTTGTAATCACTTGCAATCGCCTAGGAGATACGGATGTCGTTCAAGCTGCCCGACCTGCCCTATGCGCACGATGCGCTCGCCCCCTACATGTCGCGCGAGACGCTCGAATACCACCACGACAAGCACCACCTGGCCTACGTCAACAACGGCAATAACCTGCTCAAGGGCAGCGAATGGGAGGGGAGGTCCCTCGAAGAGACCGTCAAGGGATCGTTCGGCAAGAACCAGGGGCTCTTCAACAACGCCGGGCAGCACTACAACCATCTGCATTTCTGGCAGTGGATGAAGCCCAAGGGTGGCGGCGACAAGCTGCCGGGCAACCTCGAGAAGAAGATCACCGCCGACCTGGGTTCGGTGGCGAAGATGAAGGAGGATTTCATCCAGGCCGGCGTGAGCCAGTTCGGCTCGGGCTGGTGCTGGCTCGCCGTCGTCGACGGGAAAATCGTGGTGACCAAGACGCCGAACGGTGAGAGTCCGCTCGTGCACGGCGGCAAACCGATCCTCGGCTGTGACGTCTGGGAGCATTCCTATTACATCGACTACCGCAACCGCCGGCCGGACTATTTGAAGGCCTTCCTCGACCACCTGGTGAACTGGGAATACGTCGCCAAGATGTACGACGCGGCGATGCGGTAGCGGTGTTGTAAGTCAACGACATCAACGGGCGGGGCCGTCGCGTCCCGCTTTTGCATTCGCGGACGCGGCGGGCATACTCCGCCCATGGGTCGTCACGCGCAGCAGGTCACGCACGTCGCCGATCGTTTCGCGCTCGCGCTGCTCGCGGCCGCGGCGCTGGTCGCATTGATGACGTTCCGTGACCACGGCCTCGGCTGGGACGACTACACCCACGCCGAATACGGCGAGCTCATGCTGGCGTTCTATGCCTCCGGGCTGTCTGACCGGCGGGCGCTGTCCTGGGTGAACCTCTATCAATATGGCGGCGGCTTCGACCTCGCGGCCGCACTGCTGGCGAAGGTGCTTCCGTTTACGGTGTTCGAGACACGCCGGCTGACCGGCGCCATCGTCGGCCTCATCGGCCTTGCCGTGGTCTGGCGGACCGGGCGCCGCGTCGGCGGCCCGCTCGCCGGCCTCGTTGCGCTCGCGCTGCTGGCAACGTGTCCGCTCTATGTCGGGCACGCCTTCATCAACGCCAAGGACGCGCCGTTCGCCGTAGCCATGGCGGTGCTGTTGCTCGCGCTGGTCCGTGGGTTCGCGGAATATCCACGCCCGCGCGCCGCGACGGTGGCGCTGCTCGGCATCGGGGCAGGCCTGGCGCTTGGAACGCGCGTCCTGGGCGCCTTCGCCGCACTCTATGCACTCGGCGCGCTGGCGCTGATATCCGCCATCGAAATCCGTAAGGACGGATTGCGAGCCGCCGCCGGCGCCGCCGGTACATTCCTGCTGCGGATCGTTCCGGCGCTGATGCTCGGCTATGCGGTCATGGCCTTGGTCTGGCCGTGGGGGGTTGCCGACCCGCTCAACCCGTTCCGCGCCATCGGGTACTTCTCACGGTTCTTTGAGGAACCGTGGGACGAACTGTTCGGCGGCACGCTGATCAAGGTCACCGACATGCCGCGCAGCTACCTGCCGACGCTCCTTGCGCTCAAGCTGCCGACGGTTGTCGGGGCGCTGGCGGCGGCCGGCGCGACCGGCGGCCTGATCGGCGCGTTCCGGCCAAGCGTTCCGGCGAACCGCCGCGCTGTGCTGCTATTGATCGTGCTCGCCGGCATCCTGCCGATCGCGGTCGCCGTGATCGCGCGGCCGGCGCTTTACAACGGAATCCGGCATTTCCTGTTTGTGATCCCGCCGCTGGCGGTGCTCGGCGGCATCGCCGGAGCCTGGTTGATCGAGGCGTCGCGCCGCCGCGGCCATCTCGCAGCGCTCGCGGCGGCGGCGATCCTCCTTGCCGGTTTCGCCGCGCCGGTCGTCGACATGGTCCGGCTGCATCCGCTCGAATACACCTATTTCAATCGACTCGCCGGCGGCGCCGCGGCCGCGCGCGGGCGCTACATGCTCGATTACTGGGGCCTGTCGCTCAAGCAGGCTTCGCGCGGGCTCGCGGAGACGATCGCTGCGCTGAAGCTCGAAAAGCCTTCCGACCGCCGCTGGAAGCTTGCGGTGTGCGGCCACCATCGCTCGCCCCAGGTCGAGCTCGGACCGGATTTCGAAACCACCTGGGATCCGAAGGATGCCGACTTCGCGATGATGCTGGGCGAATTCTACTGCCGACAACTCGACGCGCCGGTTCTGGTCGAGGTCGTGCGCGGCGGCGTGGCCTTTGCACGCGTGTACGACATTCGCGGGCGCTCCTACGACACGCTTCTCACGCAGCCCGGCCTGACGCCAAAATAGCCGGCCCGCCCGCGGGGTCCACGGGCGGGCTCATTTGCGTTCGACGCCGTTCGACGGCTCGCGGTCAATGGGTCTTCCAGCGCGCCTTGGCCTCGGCGCCCGACTGCTTGAGGTGTACCTTCTGGTCGACGTGGTCGACCCAGGCGAGCGGAATGAAATGGTGCTCGCCCGCCGCGTCCTCGTCGCCTTTGGTGAGCTTCACCTCGTTGGCGCCTTCCATGTGATCGACGGTTCCCACATGCACACCGTCGGAACCGACCACCTCCATGTGCTCCTTGATGGTATGGGGTGCCACCATTGTCCTGCTCCTTGTTGCTTGGCAGGACAACGCCCGGGCATCGCTCAGGTTTCGTCGGGAACCAAACTAGCGGGTCTTGGTCGGGCTGAAGACCGGGCCACTCGGCGCCGGCTCGGCAGGCGCGGAGGGGCCGCCCGGTCCACCCGCGGGAGCGCCCGATGCGGGGCCGCCGCCGGGACTGGGCGACGGGCCGGTCGGGCTGAACACGGGCCCGCCTGGACTCGATGCGGGACCGGCAGGGTCAGCCGCCGGACCGCCGGGACCCGCCGATGGACCGCTCGGTCCGCTGGGGCCGGGACCGCTGGGGCCGCTCGGGGACGGACCGCCCGGCCCCGACAAGGGACCGCCAGACGACGGACCTCCGCCGCCCGCAAACGGGTCCTGTGGCGGCGCGTTGTTGCGGGCTTCGTCCGCCACCCGTTGGCAACGGAGCAGTTCCTGAGTGGCGGCATAGGTCCCGCGCAATGGCAGCTGCGTCACGACGTTGCCCGCGTAGAAGATCGTGAGGTTGATCCGGCGGGCCAACTCGACAAGGAAGCGCGAATTGTCGAACGAGAGATAGAGAAAGATCATGCTGCCGGTGCCGAGCCGGCGCGCCGTCGCCCGCCCCCGCCATGGCGCCGCGTTATCGAAACGCAGGGTCAGGTCGTAGCGGTTGCCGACCTGGAGCGAGTGCCACGCCTCGTTGCCGACCAGGATATAGCCGTTGCGGTTCTGCTGGTCGAAACCGATCCGCAGCACGGTTCCACGCGTATAGCTGCCGAGCATGAAGCAGCCATAGGCGACGCTCTTGTCGATGCGGATCTGCCACTGACCGACATTGCTCCACAGCACGGTGTCCTGTGCCTGCGCGCCGGCGATCGCAAACCAATTGAGCAGGCAGGCAAGCAGGAGCCGTCGACGCAACATTCGATCCCCACAGCCGACAGGTCGCCACAAGGCTAGCATGGCGGAATCCGGGCCGGTAGATCATCTCGCGGCGACGTGTTGCAGCACTGCGTTGAAGCGCATCACCCTGCCAGCGCCGCCAGAATCCGCGCCCAGCTTCGCGTGCCCTTGTGGAAGCTCGTCAGATCGTACTTCTCGTTGGGCGAATGCACGCGGTCGTCGTCGAGCGCAAAGCCGACCATGATGGTGTCCATGCCGAGCACGCGCTTGAAATCGCCGACGATCGGGATCGATCCCCCCTCGCCCACCGTCACCGCGGTCCGGCCCCATTCGTCCTTAAGCGCCGCGCGCGCCTTCTTGAGGGCGGGGTTGTCGAATGACAGCGACAGCGCCGGAGCAAGCCCGAAGTTCGAGAACTCCGCCTTGGCATCCTTCGGCAGCCGGTCGCGCACGAACTTGCGGAACGCGGCCTGGATCTTCTTCGGGTTCTGGTCGCCGACCAGCCGGAACGAGACCTTCGCCATCGCCTGTGCCGGCAGCACGGTCTTGGCGCCCTCGCCCGTGTAGCCGCCGATCATGCCGTTGATCTCGGCGGTCGGCCGCGTCGAAATCTGCTCGATCAGCATGCGGTTCTTCTCGCCGGCGGGAATCTTCAGGCCCACCCCGCCAAGGAATTCCTTGGGCGTGAGCTTCAGCTTCGCAAGCTCCGCCTTGACCGCTTTCGGCAGGTCCTTTACGCCGTCGTAGAAGCCGGGAATGGCGACCTTGCCGTTCCGGTCATGCATCGCGCCGAGAATCTGCGAGAGCACCCGCAACGGATTCTGCGCCGCGCCGCCGAACAGGCCGGAATGCAGATCGCGGTCGGCACAGGTGACGCGCACCTCCTCGTAGACGAGGCCGCGCAGCGAGGTGGTGATCGCGGGCGTCTTTGCGTCCCACATGCTGGTATCGCAGACGAGCGCAAAATCCTGGCGCAACTCGGCGGCGTTCTTCTTCACGAAATCAAACAGGTGGGCGGAGCCGCACTCCTCTTCGCCCTCGATCAGCATGGTGATCGGCAGCGGCAGGCTTCCGGTGACTGCCTTGAAGGCGCGCAATGCCTCGACAAAGGTCATCACCTGACCTTTATCGTCGCAGGCGCCGCGCGCCACGATGATCTTGCGGCCGTCGGGCGTACTTGCGATGCGCGGCTCGAACGGCGGAGTCTCCCACAGCCCGAGCGGATCGACCGGCTGCACGTCGTAATGGCCGTAGAACAGGACACGCGGCACGCTGCCGGTCCCGTTGGCGGCCTTGCCGACGACCGCGGGGTGGCCGCCGGTCGGCCGCAGCGAGGCATCGAAGCCGAGGCTCGCAAGGTCCTTCGCCACGAATTCTGCCGCCGCCCGACAATGCGGCGCGTAGGCCGGATCCGTCGATACCGACTGGATCTTCAGGAAGTTGAACAGACGGCCAAGGCTGTTGTCGAGCTCGGCGTCAATTCGGTCGAGAACGGCGGGCAGTGCAGCGGAGGGAGATGACATGGCTGCTTCTCAATGTTGTCACGGACGGGATACCGGGTTGTCACGGACGGGATACTGGCAAAGCGGTAGGGCCGAATTCTGACTGTCGTCATCAGCGAAAGCGGACGATCCAGTAAACTCTGAAATCGGTGCGGCGCCCAGCCCATCGGACAGCCGATGGATCATGCCCCGCATTGGCGGGCATGACACACAAATCGGTTGGTAGGCGCTACAGCTTGAGCAGCTTCTTCACATTTCCGGAAGCGATCTGTGCACGCTGCGCGTCGGTAATCGGCGCCGCATCAAGCCACTTCTTTCCCGGCAGGTTCTTCACATAGGGATAGTCGACCGAGAAGATCACCTTGTCGACGCCCAGCTCGGCGATCGAACACAGGAGGGCGGCGTCGGAAAACGCCCCGCTGGTGGTGATCCAGACGTGCTGGCGCACATAGTCGGTGAAGCTCCTCGGCAGCTTGGCGTCTCGCGCAAGCGAGCGGTCCATGCGCCATTGCAGGAATGGCAGTCCCTCGCCCAGGTGGCCGATGATCACCTTCAGCTTCGGATAGGCGTCAAGCACGCCGCCGACCACAAGCCGCAACGCCATGGTCAGCACCTCGTTGCCGAACCCGAGCGACGGACCGATCAATGACGGGTGGTCCTTGAAATAGGCGTCGATCACCGCCTGGTGCGGCTTGGAGGGATGCAGGTAGACCGGCACGTCGAGCGCTTCGGCGCGCTCGAAGATCGGCCAGAAGAATTTCTCGTCGAGGAACCGATCCTTGCATAAGCCCATGAACATGGCGCCCTTGAATCCGAGCTTCGTCACCGCACGCTCCAGCTCATCGGCTGCGGCCTTGGGGTCAGCCACCGGTAGCGCCGCGAACCCCGCGAAGCGGGTCGGGTTCCTGCGAATCTGCTCGTGGAGATAGTCGTTGGAGCGCCGCGCCAGCGGAATCGCCTTGTCCGGATCGAGATTGTGGACGGCCGGCGCGGTCTCCGACAGCACCTGCATGTCGATGCCGGCCTCGTCCATCTCGCGGATACGCAATGCGCCGATGTCGTCAAGCCGCCTGCCGTGCTCCGGATCGCGGATCAGCGCCGCCGGCCGCAGGCCCTGCAGCTCCGGCGTCCAGAAGTGTTCCTCGATGGCGATAACATTCAGGGACATGATCGTGGATTCCGTGGTTGGCAGAACGAAGTTACGCGCGGCCTGTCAGGCAAGGCCGCGCGTTGCGGGGGCAATGGTCTAGCGCCGCAATATGCCGCCCAGGGTTCCGCGCACGATGGCGCGGCCGATGGTATTACCCATCGACCCCCCGATCGACTTGCCGATGTTGCCGGCGACCTGGCCCAGCACCCGGTTGGTAACCGAACGGGTGACTTCGCGCGCGACCCGCTGGGTCGGCGACAGCACCTGCCCGCGCGGACGGTTGGTGCCGAAGATGCTGCCGAACAGGTCGCCTACCTTGCCCATGATGCCGCCCGATGAAGGCACCGGCTCGCCCTGCGCCGTGCCGCCGGGGGCGGCGGAGTCCTGTGTCCGTTTTTGCAGCATCTCGAAGGCGGATTCCCGATCCACCACCGTGTCGTATTTTCCCTTGACCGGACTCTTGGCCACAATGCCCGCCCGCTCCTGCGGCGACACCGGCCCGACCCGGGCGCTCGGCGGGGCGACCAGGCATCGCGTGACCATCGACGGTGTGCCGTTTCCTTCCAGGAACGACACCAGGGCTTCGCCCTTGCCCAGTTCGGTGATTACCGTGGCGGTATCCACCTTGGGATTCTGCCGGAATGTCTCTGCCGCCGCCCGCACCGCCTTCTGGTCGCGCGGGGTGAAGGCACGCAACGCATGCTGCACGCGGTTGCCGAGCTGCGCCGCCACCTTGTCGGGCACGTCGAGCGGGTTCTGGGTCACGAAATAGACACCCACCCCCTTGGAGCGGACCAGCCGCACCACCTGCTCGATCTTGTCGAGCAGAGCCTTGGGCGCGTCGGTGAACAACAGATGCGCCTCATCGAAGAAGAACACGAGCTTCGGTTTCTTGGGATCGCCGATTTCCGGCAATTCTTCGAACAGCTCGGACAGCAGCCACAGCAGAAAGGTCGAGTAGAGGCGCGGATTCTCCATCAGCTTGTCGGCGGCCAGGAGATTGATGAACCCGCGGCCGTCGCGGTCCGTGCGCATGAAATCCTCGATGTTGAGGGCAGGCTCGCCGAAGAAGTTGCCGGCTCCCTGGTTCTCCAGCACCAGGAGCTGCCGTTGAATGGCCCCGATCGAGGCGCCCGAGACATTGCCGTAGGTTTTCTGGATTTCGGCGGCCCGTTCCGAAATGAACGCCAGGGTCGCGCGCAGATCCTTCAGATCGAGGAGCGCAAGCGCCTGGTCGTCGGCGATGCGGAAGGCGATATTGAGCACCCCTTCCTGGGTCTCGTTGAGGCCGAGCAGGCGGGCCAGCAGGAGCGGCCCCATTTCCGCGACCGTCGCGCGGATCGGGTGGCCCTGCTCGCCGTAGAGATCCCAGAACACCACCGGGAATTCGTCCGCCTGGTAGGCGATCCCCAACTCCTCTGCGCGCCGCACGAATGCGTCCTTGCCCTCGCCTGGCGCGGCGACACCCGACAGGTCGCCTTTGATGTCGGCGGCGAACACCGGGACCCCGGCGCGCGAGAAGCCTTCCGCCATCACCTGGAGGGTGACCGTCTTGCCGGTACCGGTGGCACCGGTGACCAGTCCGTGCCGGTTGGCGAGCGCAAGGGTGAGCACCTCGGGCTTGTCGCTCTTGCCCACCAGGATCGTGGTCCCGTCGTCAACGTGCGGAGCCGGCGGCGGCTTGGCGGTGGACCGCGCAGCAGGTCCGGCGCGCGGCTTGGCGGCCGGTTTGGTGCCCGTCTTTTTCGAGGTTGCCTTCGCCATGCCTGATTCCTCAAACCGTCGGGGCCATTGTCGCAGGCCCTATGGCGCCGTTCAATCACACCGATGGATGGGAAAAGCCTGCGGCAAGCCGATCGCCGCCGGCGACGCTTTGCGTGGTTAGTGAAGCTTGAGCTTGCCGGCGCCTTCCCTGGTGCCGGGCGCAACAAAGGTCGCTGCCGCACGGTGACGCGACGGCGACGAGCCGCCGTCACCCCCGCTCCGCGCGGCCTGCAACAGGGCAGCAATCGAGCGATAGACCATCCGGGGCGGCAGCCCGCGGCCAGCCACCCCACCGTACCCGGCCCGGCGGGCGGCCCGGCGCACATAGGGCGTTGCCGCATCGGCGATCAGCAGCGCGGGGATACGGCCCGCGCCCGGCGGCCGGGTCTCGACCGAAAGACTTGGCCTCTCGTCCGGCACTGCCGGGGGCAGGACTACGATGCATGCATCGACCGGCTCGCGATCGCACACCATGCGAGCAGCCTCGGCATCCCCGACGCGGTAGACACTGGCGAAGCCCATGCGTCGGAGCGCATTGACGAGCCCGCACTCCCTGTCCGCGACGAGAAGGAGACGCACCGCCCTGAACGATTCCACCAGACTTCGGCTCAACACCACGACCCTTTTGCTGCCGCACGGATCATACGCGCAGAAACGGCGGCGCGTGGGTAGGGTCGTAGTGCGGCCGGCGACCGCGGGAAATTTTTCATCCGCCGATGGCGGAGCTCGCGCTGCTGCGCGGCCGCGCCCGTCGCTGCGAGGCATGCGCTCCTATTCGACCGTAAGAAACCGGTAGGTGATGCAAAGATGCAACGCATCGCGACTTAGCACCGCGTGCGCTTGTTTTATCAATTCTATCAAGACAGAATATGGTTAACCTGCCGCGAGCGTGGGGCTGGTGAGGGGCAGATGGACGAGTTGATCGGGCGTCTCGTCGCCAATGTTGGCGTCGACCGCACGGCTGCAACGGCGGCCGTCGGCATCATTTTGCAGTTCCTGCTCAAGGAAGGTCCGGCGGACAAGGTCCAGCAACTGATCAATGGATTGCCGGGCGCCGCGGCGGCGATCCAGAGTGCACCAGACGATTCCAGTTCAGGCGGCATGTTCGGCGGCGGCGTGATGGCCGCCGGAACCCGCATGATGGCGGCCGGGCTCAGCATGGGGCAGGTCCAGGCCGTCACCCGTGAAACGATAAGCTACGCAAGGGAAAAAATCGGGGAGGACGCAGTCGGCGACATCGTCGGCGCGATCCCCGGCCTTGGCCAGTTCGTCTGACGCCGCAAGGCGCCAGCCCGGCCGGTTGAGGGAGTCGAGGAGAATTCGATGTCTTACCCGCTCACCCACATCGAGGGGCTCGATGTGGAGGAGGTCAAGTCGCTCAAGGCGCTCGGCATCCGCACCACGGAGCGGCTGCTCGAGGAAGCCAAGAGTCCGCGCGGCCGCAAATTCCTGGCCACCAAGACCGGCATCAGCGAAAAGCGGTTGCTGATGGCCGCAAATGCCGCCGATCATCTGCGCATCAAGGGCATGGGGCCGGGTTATGTGAATCTGTTGCGCGAGGTCGGCGTAGATACGGTGCGCGAACTGCGCTATCGCAAGCCGGAAAACCTCGTCAGCGCCATGGCGGAAGCCAACCGGAGGAAGAAACTGGTCCGCCTGCTGCCCTCGCCCAAGCTCGTGATACGCTGGGTCGAGAACGCCAAGAAGCTTCCGCTCAAGATCACCTACAAGAAATAGCCGCCCCGCCCCCCTCCCGGCAGCGCCTTGACACCCCTGCCCCCACCGGCGCAAAGCGACCCGGTGACCAAGATACGACAGCCAATCTCCGTACCGGCTCGCGTCGATGCCGGCGCAACGCAACCGCTGGCCAGACTGCTCGCGGCGGGGCGCCCGATCGTGATGGGCGTGCTCAATGTTACTCCCGACTCGTTCTCGGACGGCGGCCGCTTCTTCGACCCCGACCGTGCCGCCGAGCACGCCCGAACCCTCGTGACCGAAGGCGCCGATATCCTGGATGTCGGGGCGGAATCCACCAGGCCTTATGGCGGCGCAGTCGCCGTACCGCTGGCGGAGGAACTGCGGCGTCTCGAAGCGGTGCTTCCGGTGGCGCTCGGACTTGGTGTCCCGGTGTCGATCGACACCATGAAGGCCAAGGTTGCCGCCTGGGCCATCGATATGGGTGCGGCCATCGCCAACGATGTCTGGGGTCTGCAACGCGATCCCGACATGGCGCACGTCGTCGCCGATCGCCGGGTCCCGGTGATCGTCATGCACAATCGCGATATTGCTGATCCGGCGATCGACATCATGGACGACATCAAGGCGTTCTTCACGCGCTCGCTCGCAATCGCGGAGCGGGCCGGCATCGCACCGGACCAGCTCGTGCTCGATCCCGGAATCGGCTTCGGCAAGACACCGGAACAGAGCATCATCGCCCTCGCCCGGCTCGCGGAGCTCAAGACTTTCGGGCTGCCGCTCCTGGTCGGCGCATCGCGCAAGCGCTTCATCGATACCGTTTCGCCGGCGCCGCCCGACCGGCGCATCGGCGGCTCGATCGCAAGCCATCTGCTGGCGGTGGCGAGCGGCGCCGCCATCGTACGCGTTCACGACGTCGCCGAAACCGTGCAGGCGCTGAGGGTCATGTCGGCCATCGAGGGGGCACGATGACCGACCGCGTCTTCGTCACCGGGCTGGCGCTGCACGCGTTCCATGGCGTGATGGAGCATGAGGGGACGGTCGGACAAACCTTCCGGCTCGACCTTGTACTCGACATCGATCTCTCTCAGGCCTCCCGCTCCGACAAGCTTGTCGACACCGTCGGCTACGACCACGTCGTCGACGTCGTGACCAGGGCATTCTGCGCACGCCGATACCGGCTTGTGGAGGCCGCCGCCGGGACCGTCGCCGACGCCGTCCTTGATGCATTTGCCGCGGTGAGGTCGGTGCAGGTCACGGTCCATAAGCCGCACGCGCCGATCGCAGCCACCTTTGACGACGTCGGCGTGACCATCACCCGCTCGCGCCCGGGCGCACATCCTTAGCCCGATGGCGATGGTTTTCATCGCACTCGGCGGCAATCTCGGCGATGTGCGCGCGACCTTCGCCAACGCGCTTGAAATGCTGTGCGACGGGGTCGAGACCCGGTTGGTGGCCCGCTCGGCAAGCTATATGACTCCGCCGTGGGGGGTGGAAGACCAGCCGCCGTTCATCAACTGTTGTGCATCGATCGAGACGCGGCTGTCGCCGCATGACCTGCTCGCCCGTGTGCAGGAGATCGAACGCGCCTTCGGTCGTGATCGGGCGAGTGAGCGTCGCTGGGGGCCGCGCACGCTCGACATCGACATCCTGACCTACGACGATCTCGTGACCGAAACTCAGGACCTGACGCTGCCGCATCCTCGTCTCCTGGAACGCGCCTTCGTGCTGGTGCCGCTCGCAGATATCGCGCCGGAGCGCACCATCGCTGGGGTGCGCGTGCGCGATGCCCTGACCCAGGTCGATGCGACCGGAATCGAACGGCTGCCGCCGCGTTGACGGCGGCAATCGCGCCTGTGCAAGCTGTCCCTGTCCTTGACGATACGGCATTGGAGCGGCAACGGTGTCCCGGACCGGCCGGAGATCGACGGAAACGTCCTGGCGAGCGCTCCTCTGCCTGTGGGCGGTGGTCGCTTGGCCTGCGACGCCGGTCGCAAGCGGTCTCGACATCCCGTTCGTGCTGACTAGGCCGGCCGGCGACGGACCGTTCCCGGCCGCCATCATCCTGCATGATTGTTCCGGCTTGGGCCCACGGTCGAGCGGGTCGCCATGGCGATGGTCGTCCCAACTGGCGGCCAGAGGGTTCGTCACGATCTGGCCCGACAGTTTCACGACCCGGGGACGGCCGGGCGGGGTTTGCACCGTTGCGTCGGGGCCGCGGATCACGTTCCAGCGGCGCGCCGCGGACGCCTATGCCGCGCTCGGGTATCTGCGCACGCTGCCGCACGTGGATGCAACGCGGGTGGCCGTGATGGGCGGATCGCATGGGGGATCGACAGCGCTTGCTGCAATTGCCGACACCGCTGTCAATGCGAAGCAGAGCGATCGATTTGCCGCGGCGGTTGCCCTTTATCCCGCCTGCGGCTGGTCGATCGCTGGCTGGTCGGTCGAGCGGGCGAAGGATGCCGGTCACCGGATCGTCGATTATTCGGGCGCCTTCAAGCCGCTGGCGCCGCTGCTGATCCTGATCGGCGAGGCCGACGACTGGACGCCCGCCGACCCGTGCCGCCGCCTCGCCGCAGCATCCCGGCAAGCCGGCCACCCGGTCGACATCGTGGTGTATCCCGGCGCGCATCATTCGTTCGATTCGCCCGCGCCGCTCCGGTTCAACCCCGATCGACGCAACATCAATTCGCCCAGCGGCCGCGGCGCGACCACGGCAGGCCAGAAGGAGGCTTGGGCCGACGCCGTCACGCGGGTCACCGATTTTCTCGAACGGCATCTGAAAACACGAACGCCATGACCGTCGACGCCGACAGGCTGCCGCTTGCTGCCGAGTTTCCCCCGGCGACTTACGAGCAATGGCGCAAGCTGGTCGACCGCGCGCTCAAAGGCGCAGCGTTCGCGCAGCGGCTGCAAAGCCGGAGCGCCGACGGCCTAACCATCGAGCCCCTCTATGCGCGTGCAGCCGGCGCAGTACCTGTCGCCGGGCGGCCCCCGGGCGCGCGCTGGCGGGTCGTGGCCCGTATCGACCATCCCGACCCGCACGCCTCGAACGCGGAGGCCTTGCACGAACTGGACAACGGCGCGACCGGACTGGCGCTGGTACCGGCCGGGGCAATCGGCGCGCACGGCTATGGCCTGGCATTGAGCCCGGATGCGCTGGAGCGAGCGATCGCCGGCATCCACCTCGATGCCGGCATCACGATCGACCTCGAATTCACCCCGCATGCACCCGGCCTGGCTGCGAGTTTGGCGGCAACTGTCAGACGGCAGGGGCTCGAGCCCGGTGCAGTCGATATCCGTTTCGGCCTCGATCCCCTGGGCGTCCTGGCGCTGCATGGTCGCCTGCCGGCTTCGTGGGCCGATCTTGCGCCGCACGTGGCGTCCGTGGCGGCCGATCTCTTCGCGCAAGGCTTCAGGGGACCGTTCGCGACCGCCGACGGGCGGGTGGTGCACGATGCCGGCGGCACTGAAGCGCAGGAACTGGCCTTTGTGCTTGCCACGGCGGTCGATTATCTGCGCGCGTTCGAGGCGGGCAGGATCGCCCTCGATGCGGCGCGCCGCATGATCGCCTTCCGCCTGACCGCCGACGCCGACCAATTCATGACCGTCGCGAAATTTCGGGCGTTGCGGAGATTGTGGGCGCGCGTCGAGCAGAGCTGCGGGCTTGCGCCGGAACCGATCGCGGTCGCGGGCGAAACGGCGTGGCGAACGCTGACACGCGACGATCCCTACGTGAATATCCTGCGCGCCACCATTGCCGTGTTCTCGGCCGGCGTCGGCGGCGCCGACGCAATCGCTGTGCTGCCCTTCACCGCGGCACGGGGTCTGCCGGACCGTTTCGCCCGGCGGATCGCACGCAACCTGCAACTCGTGCTCCTGGACGAAGCCGGCATCACCCGCGTTGCCGACCCGACAGCGGGCTCCGGCGCCAGCGAGGATCTCGCCGGCAAGCTCGCACAGGCGGCGTGGTCGTTATTCCAGGAGATTGAAGCGGCGGGCGGCTGCGCCGCCGCGCTTGGGCAGGGCCTCATTCAAGGCAAGGTCGCGGCAGCTCGCTGCGAACGCGAACGGGCCCTATCGAACAAGTCGGATACGCTGATCGGCGCCAACGAATTTCCGGATGTGGCAAATGTCACCGTTCTGGACGTGCCGCGCGTCACGCTGCCCGAGCTGCCTGGCGTGGCGACCTGCAATGCCCTTGTTCCGGTACGTCTTGCGGCGCCATTCGAAACTGCATGATAGAGTCGAGCAAACGGCAGCGGGAGGCACCATGTCGAGCAATCCATTCGCCGCCGACGCAGTCGAGCACGTCGCGTCGCCCGTCATTCACAGCGCAGGTTGCCCGTGCGGCCTGACGCGGCGCACTTTCCTGGCCAGCGCGGCGGCGACCGGCGCAGCCGTACTGACTGCCGGCAGGGTCCCCGCGCAAACAACGCCCCGGCGCATCGACGTCCATCACCACATGCTGCCGCCAAAATACATGGGCGAGCGGCTGTCGGCCGGAGTCACCGCGGGTTCTAAGGGGATCGCGCAGTGGACACCGGCGCGGTCGCTTGAGCAGCTCGACAAGAACGGCATCCAGACGGCGATGCTGTCGATCTCCCAACCCGGGCTGAAGTTCGACGACATCGAGGGCACCCGCGCGATGCTGCGCTACACCAACGAGTACGGCGCCGGGCTCGTGCGTGAGCACAAGGGACGTTTCGGGCTGATGGCGACGCTGCCGGCCCCCGACATCGACGGCTCGCTGCGCGAATTGGAATACGCCCTCGACACGCTGAAGGCCGACGGCATCAATCTCCTCACCAGCTACGGCAACCGCTATCCCGGCAATCCGCATTTCGATCCGCTGTTCGAGGAGTTGAACCGGCGCAAGGCGGTGGTGTTCTTCCATCCCAACATGCCGGCCTGCTGCGTGGGCATATTACCGGACGTGCCCGGCCCGACCATCGAATACCAGTTCAATACCGCACGCGCGGTGACCAACCTCCTCTACACCGGCACGCTCAGCCGCTTCCCCGACATCAAGTACATTTTCTGCCATGCCGGCGGCGCGCTGATCCCGCAAATCGGCCGTGTCGTGCGCCACGCGACGGAAAGCAAGAAGATTGCGGCCAGAATCCCCAACGGCCCCTGGGCCGAGATCAGGAAGCTCTACTTCGACACCGCACAGGCGGCAAATCCGTGGAATTTCGGCGCCACCCGCACCTTCATGCCGATCACGCAGCTTCTGCTCGGCAGCGATTATCCGTTCGTGCCGGTGTCCGACACCGTCAACTCGCTCCTGGAGCTCGGCATGAGCGAGGCCGACCTGCGCGCGGTGACGCGCGACAACGCGCTGCGGCTGTTCCCAAGGCTGCTTGGATAGGACAGGCGGACAGCGCGCGTTCAGGCGATCGCTTTGGACGATCTTGCCCGCTGCTCCCCGGCCGTCAGCCGACCGGGATGCGCTTCTGCGGATCGATGAAAGGCATCGCCACCACGGTGCCCGTGCGACGGCCCCATTCGCTGTCGACCGTCACCTTGGTACCGGGCTTGGAAAGGTCGAGCGGCAGCCAGCCATAGCCGATATTCCTGCGCAGCCGCGGTGAATAGATCGCCGACGTGACCTTGCCGATGCGCTGGGCGCCGTCGACAATCGGCCATTTCACATAGTTGAGGTTCGGGAACGGATCGCCGTCGAGTTCGAGGCCATTGAGTTTGCGCTTGATGCCCTGCAACTTGATGCGCCGCAACGCGGCCATCGAGATCGAAGCCTCGTCGCTCAGGTTCCAGTCCACCAGCCGCTCCTGCCCGGTCTCAAGCGGATTGTTCTCGTATGTCATGTCGGCGCCCCAATTGAGAATGCCGCCCTCGATGCGCCGGATGTCCGAGGGACCCGTCGGCTTGATGCCGTGAGGCTGGCCCTTCTCCATGATGTGTTCCCACAACTCATTGCCGCGCGTGGGATCGAGCAGGTACACCTCGTAGCCCACCTCCGAGGTCCAGCCGGTGCGGGTGACGATCACCGGGATGCCTGCGATCGTCTCCGAGCGCCACCAGTAGTATTTGAGATCCAGGATCTTCTCGCCAACGAGATCGCGCATCAGGTCCTTGGACTTCGGCCCCTGGATCTGCAGCGGAGCCGCGTCGGCCTCGCGGATGGTCACGTCGAGATTGCGGTGGGCGTTGCGCAGGCCGCGCGCGAACAGGAGCGCATCGGTGGAGGCCAGCGCGAACCAGAACTTGTTCTCCTCCATCCGCGTCATCACCGGATCGTTGATGATGCCGCCATCGCTGTCGCAGATGAGCACATATTTCGCCTGCCCCACCGCGCATTTCGACAGGTCGCGGCAGGTCAGGAGCTGTGCGAACTTGAACCCGTCGGGACCGGCGATTTCGAGGCAGCGCTCCACTGCCACATCCCACAACGTCACGCCGTTCAAGAGCGCCTCGTACTCCGCTTCGAAACTGTCGAATCGGATCGGGAAATACATGTGATTGTAGACGGTGAAGCCCTTCGGGCTGTAGCGCTGCGTCGCCTCGTAATAGGGCGTGCGCCGGCAGCGCGCACCGCGCTGTACGAGGCTCATGTCAAAAGGGGGCATTCGATTCTCCGTGTATCTCGGGGACTCTCGCAGATCGGATTTCCGCAGGCGGAACCAGGGCGTGAAATGCCGGAATCCGGCGTCTATACTACATGATCATGAGCCGCGTGCCGAATTTCGCCACCATCGACTACGCCGACACGCACGTCGCGGTTTCGGCGGCCGGCGGCGATTCCTGGCTTACGCCGGAAGGCATCGCGGTGAAGCCGGCCTACGGCCCGGACGACCTCGCAGACCTCGATTTCCTCGACACCTATCCCGGCATCGCACCGTTCCTGCGCGGCCCCTACCCCACCATGTACGTCACCCAGCCATGGACCATCCGGCAATATGCCGGCTTCTCCACGGCGGAGGATTCCAACGCCTTCTACCGGCGTAACCTCGCCGCCGGCCAGAAGGGGCTCTCGGTCGCCTTCGACCTGCCGACCCATCGCGGCTACGATTCCGACAATCCGCGCGTCGCCGGCGACGTCGGCATGGCGGGCGTCGCGATCGATTCCGTCAACGACATGAAGACGCTGTTCGAGGGAATTCCGCTCGATCAGATGAGCGTGTCGATGACCATGAACGGCGCGGTGCTGCCGGTGCTGGCCAATTACGTCGTCGCGGCCGAGGAACAAGGCGTGCCGCAGGCGGCGCTTACCGGCACCATCCAGAACGACATCCTCAAGGAGTTCATGGTCCGCAACACCTACATCTATCCGCCCAAGCCCTCGCTGCGCATCGTCTCCGACATCTTCGCCTACACCGCGAAGCACATGCCGAAATTCAATTCGATCTCGATCTCCGGCTACCACATGCAGGAAGCCGGCGCGACCTGCGATCTCGAACTCGCCTATACGCTCGCCGACGGCGTCGAATATGTGCGCGCCGGGCTCGCCGCCGGTCTCGACATCGACCGCTTCGCGCCGCGGCTGTCGTTCTTCTGGAACGCCGGCATGAACTTCTTCATGGAGGTGGCGAAACAGCGCGCCGCCCGCATGCTGTGGGCGAAGCTGATCAAGCCGTTCGAGCCGAGGAACGTGCGCTCGCTGATGCTGCGCGCCCACACGCAGACTTCGGGCTGGTCGCTTGCATCCCAGGACGTGTTCAACAATGTGGTGCGCACCTGCATCGAGGCGATGGCGGCGACGCAGGGCGGCACGCAGTCGCTGCACACCAATGCGCTCGACGAGGCGCTGGCGCTGCCGTCGGATTTCTCCGCCCGCATCGCGCGCAACACGCAGCTGGTGTTGCAGCGCGAATCCGGCACCACGCGCGTCATCGATCCGTGGGGCGGTTCGTACTATGTGGAGCGTTTGACCTATGACCTGGCCCGGCGCGCCTGGACCCACATCCAGGAGGTCGAAGAGATGGGCGGCATGGCGAAGGCGATCGAGGCCGGCCTGCCGAAGTCACGCATCGAGATGGCGGCGGCGCGCACGCAGGCCCGCATCGACGGCGGCCTCCAGGCGGTGATCGGCGTCAACCGCCATCGCCCGGAGCACGACGCCGCCGTCGACCTGCTCAAGGTCGACAACGCCGCCGTGCGGCAGTCGCAGATCGCCAAACTCGCCAAGCTCAGGCGCGAACGCGACCCCGAGGCGGTCAGGCAGGCGCTCGCCGCGATCACCCGCACCGCCGGCGGCGGCAACGAGAACCTGATGGCGCTTGCGATCGATGCCGCACGCGTGCGCGCGACCGTTGGCGAGATTTCGGCGGCCATGGAACAGGTATTCGGCCGCCACCAGGCGGAAGCCACGGTCACAACCGGCATTTACGGCCGGGAGGCGGCCGTCTCGGACGCGGTGGACCGCATGCGCAAGCGCACCGCCGCCTTCGCCGAACGCGCCGGCTGCCGCCCGCGCATCCTGGTGGCCAAGACCGGGCAGGATGGTCACGATCGCGGCCAGCGGGTGATCGCGTCCGCCTTCGCCGATCTCGGCTTCGACGTGACGGTCGGCCCTCTGTTTGCCACGCCCGAGGAGGCCGCGCGCCAGGCGGTTGAAGTCGACGCGCACATTGTCGGCATCTCGACGCTCGCCGCCTCCCACCTCACCCATGTGCCGGAGCTGAAGGCCGAGCTGCAACGCCTTGGACGCGACGATATCATGATCGTGGTCGGCGGCGTGGTCCCGCCGCAGGACTACGACGCGCTGCGGCAGGCCGGCGTTGCGGCGATCTTCCCACCGGGGACTGTGATCGCAGATGCTGCGGAGGGGCTACTCAACGCGCTCAGCCGGCGGATCGGACACGAGCAGGCGGTGGCGTAGTCAGCCGATCCGGTCAAACCGCATAGCGAAGCCGGGCACGGCGGCCGTGGTCAACGTCTCGTCCGGTCCGCGCTTGACGACCGACGACCAGCTGTCAGCCGATGGCCCGGTGTGAACCC
>Ga0073934_10001075_pt1 | contig 69639 bp, 69 predicted proteins | sample LarsenN4metaG_FD_76834 | JGI IMG/M metagenome (GOLD analysis project Ga0073934, IMG submission 76834) | Hot spring sediment bacterial and archeal communities from British Columbia, Canada, to study Microbial Dark Matter (Phase II) - Larsen... ... | reverse complement strand
GGCGGAGGCGGAACTGGCGGAGGCGGAACTGGCGGAGGCGGAACCGGCGGAGGCGGAACTGGCGGAGGTGATACTGGGGTTACCAATATTTCCGGGATTTCCATGGGGACAATCACTCTTCCCCAGGATCAAGTTGCGACTACCGAGAAGAAGAGCGATTCTCAACCGCTGGTTACCGATCTGCGTAAAGATATGACCATTCCACTTGCTGGTTCGGACAAGACCCCGAGCGGAGAAAAGGGCGGTGCTGCTGCACCTGAAGGCAAACCGTCCGACAAGGCGTCAGTTGCCTACAAGTCCGTGCTTCAGCTTTTCAAGGAGTTCAAGGGTGAAAAGAGTGCCAAGTCGTTGATTCCTATTTTTGCCGAGGCCGTATATCCCGACTTCAGGCAGGAACCCCCGATCGCTGTCAGTGACGGAGTGAAACCGCTCAAATTAACGCTCAAACTCAAGCCGAGCAGCAAGGAGTCACCCAAGTTCATACTCCAGGGAGCGAACGTGCAGCAACTGCGGGGAGAGGGTGAGGACTTCGTCTGGGTCGTTGATGCCGTTCCCAAAAAGGGAGTTCACGAGGCCAGACTTACGGTAATCGATGGACAGCGAACTTTACAGTTCCCGCTTACGGTTGCACCGTTTGCCGATACCGCTGTAAGTGGCGGGGCAAAAACCAGCGAGGCTGATTTTGCACAATATTTGTCAGTACCAGCCAAGTTTGACCTCAACAAGGATGGCAAATTCGATCATGTTGACGACTACATCTTCACTGCCAATTATATTGTGACAATGAAGATCAAGCCTGAGAAGCAGGCGGATATGCCCAAGAAGGATGCCGCAAAAACCGAGAGCAAGGATGAAAAGAAGAAGGCCGAACCGGCAAAACCGGTTGATGTCAAACCTGCCGGTAAAGAAAAGAGCGATAAGCCTGCCATGAAGCCCGTGGATGAAAAACCGAAGTTGCCACCTGCCAAGACGGGTAAAAAACAGGTTAAAAAACCTGCCGAGAAGCAGGAAGGGAAAGCTGAAAAGAATAAGTCGGAGAAGCAACCGTAACCATCAACGGCTCGGATTGTTTGACAGAAGCCCTGCGGATTAAATCCGCAGGGCTTCTTTTTCAGCTGATTTCTTTTCTAACAAGCAACGGTGTTACTAACTCAGTCGTCAGGTAGAGGTTGCCGCGTCCCCTGCCCAAAGCGAGTCCTTCTTCGTTCCCATGGTAATCCGATCCTCCTGTGATCAGCAGGCCCAATTTACTGGCCAGACTTCGCAGAAAACTCTCATCGTCTTCGAGTCCCATCGTGTTGAAAGCTTCTATTCCGTCCAATCCTTTCACAGCCATGTCCTTAATGATTGTTTCCAGTTCAGTCCGGTTGCGGGTGATGCTTTGCGGGTGTGCCAGAACGGCAATTCCACCGATGCGTTTGATTTCTCCCAGTGCATCATCAAAGTTGAAATATTCCTTCGGCACATTGCATGGTTGCAGATAATTGGCAAATGCATCGTGCATAGACTGCGCGTATCCGTGATCCATCAGGACCCTCGCTATGTGTGGTCTGCCAAGAGCGCCATCGGCAAGGGCAAGCACATCTTCGCTGTTGATGGCGGACCTCCCTTCGCTGGATAACTTGTCGTTGATCCTTTCGATGATCCTCAGTCCTCTGGTTTCTCTCCGTTCACGGAACAGTTCAAGTTTCTTGCTGAATACTTCGTCGTGATGATTGATCCAGTATCCAAGCAAATGCACATCGTGATAGTCTTTATAAGCTACCGAAAGTTCAACCGCGGGAATTACCGTTATACCGAGAGGGTGCGCAGTCGAAACTGCTTCGTCGATACCGGCTGTCGAGTCATGGTCGGCAATGGCAATAATGGCAATCCCTGATTCATGGGCAATTTGAATCAGTTCCGCAGGTTTGAATATGCCGTCGGAAGCGGTTGTGTGGGTATGGAGGTCGATGAGTCGGTTCATTTTTTTCCTTTTAAGATGATCAGGTGCCATGTTTTACTTGATGCAGATCCAGTGTATGAGGCAGAGAAATGGGTATAAGTAAGTTCCCGATTGACGAAGTGATTTCGATCCTTGAAGAGGCAGTCACTGCCTGGGCCACCCCTGCGGTCACCATTGTGTCTCAACGAGACGGCGACCCGTTCAAGGTGCTGGTGTCCTGTATCCTGTCCTTGCGTACAAAGGATACCACAACGGGTCCTGCATCAGAGAGGCTTTTTACGCTTGCCGATACCCCGGAGAAGATGTCAGGGTTGACGGCAGAACAGATAGAGCAGGCCATTTTCCCGGTCGGTTTCTACCATACCAAGGCTCTTCAGATTATCGAAATATCCAGGAAGCTCGTGAATGACTACTCTGGGCATACCCCTGATTCAATTGATGAACTGTTGAAGTTCAAGGGTGTGGGGAGAAAGACGGCCAATCTCGTCGTAACACTGGGGTATGGTAAGCCTGGAATTTGTGTCGATACCCATGTACACCGAATCTGCAATCGTTGGGGATATGTAGCGACAAAAATTCCTGAAGAGACCGAGTTCAGGCTGAGGGAAATTTTGCCGCAAAAATACTGGTTGAGGATCAATGACCTTCTGGTTGCTTTCGGCCAGAACCTCTGCACGCCGGTATCGCCATTCTGCTCAAAGTGCCCGATTTATCAATACTGTATTCGTTGTAATGTCATTAAAAATAGATGAAGCATTGTTGCAATCTTTCCTTAAATATGTATAGTGTTGCAACAGCTTATCTGTTCTATTACGGCAACGTTTATTATTTGACTGGAGGTTTCTATGTTAAAGAAAGTCGGTTTTCTCGGATTGGGTACAGTAGGCAAGTATATGGCAATAAATCTGCTCAAGGCTGATTATGATCTGACGGTATATGATTCGAATACATCGGTTGCAGCGGAGCTCGTCAATCTTGGTGCCAAGTTCGCATCATCGACAAAAGAAGCGGTCAAGGGGAAGGACGTTGTTCTGCATATCCGTCCGGAGAAAGAACGGTTAAAACCTGATATTTATGGTCCGGAGGGAATATTCGCCGGTATTGATCCCGGGACTGTTCTGGTGGACATGGGTACCCACTCACTTGAAAGCACGCTGGAGATTGCCGAGGAGGCTGCAAAGCAGAGGGTACTCTTTCTCGATGCTCCCGTATGGGGCACCAAGGAGCATGCTGCAAACGGACTGCTGACAATACTGACCGGAGGAGATCCCGCTCTGGTCGGCCGTTGCCGTGAACTGTTCTCCAATTTCGGCCTGAATATCATCCATGTTGGCGCAATCGGTGACGCAACCCGCATGAAATTTATCGTCAACCTTGTACAGGCTGAACTGATTCAGGCGCTTTCCGAAGGCTTGGTCTTCGGTGAAAAAATGGGTTTCTCCGTTGACAAGATCCTCGAGGTTCTCGATTCCGGCGGAGTGGCGTCACCGCTGTTCCATTCAAAGGGTCGAACCATGGCCCGGGGCGATTTTACCCGTAACCTTGCACTCAAGTATGTACATGAACAGCTTGAGCTTGTTCTCGATCAGGCTAAAAAGCTTAATCTGGATCTTCCAGGGGCAACCTGTGCCTGCAAACTCTATGAGCAGGCTGACAAGGATGGCCGCGGCGAAGAAGATTTCTCCGCGGTCATAAAGGTACTGAGGAGATAATATTACTCCCATATCTGAAAAGAAGGGGACGGTCTTTCTGGACTGTCCCTTTTTTCTTGCTATTGACAGTTGCTGAACAGAACTATAAAAAGATGCAGATCAAATTATCAAGGAGCTGGTAAGCATGAGCATTGATCCGAACAAGGTCATCTATTCCATGATGAGAGTGTCAAAGTATTATGACAAGAAGCCGGTTATCAAGGATATTTCCCTCTCGTATTTCTATGGTGCAAAAATCGGGGTCCTCGGTCTCAATGGGTCAGGGAAGAGTTCTCTGCTCAGGATCATGGCGGGAGTCGACCATGAGTATAACGGCAAAGCGGTCCTTTCAGCCGGGTATTCGGTTGGTTTCCTCGAGCAGGAGCCGAAACTGGATGAAACAAAGAGCGTACGGCAGATTGTCGAAGAGGGGGTTCAGCAGACTGTTGACCTGATCAACGAGTTCAACGAAATCAATGCGAGGTTTGCCGAACCTATGTCAGACGACGAGATGGCAAAGCTGTGCGACCGTCAGGCTGAAGTTCAGGAAAAACTGGATCATCTCGATGCATGGGATCTGGATTCACGACTTGAGATGGCCATGGATGCACTTCGGTGTCCCGAAGGTGACACGCCTGTCAAGGTCCTTTCAGGAGGGGAGAAACGACGGGTAGCCCTTTGCCGGCTTCTTTTGCAGAAACCAGATATCCTGCTGCTGGATGAGCCGACAAACCATCTGGATGCCGAAACGGTTGCCTGGCTGGAGCAGCATCTGCAACGCTATGAAGGAACGGTCATAGCCGTCACCCATGACCGTTATTTTCTGGATAACGTTGCCGGATGGATTCTCGAACTGGACCGCGGTGAAGGTATACCGTGGAAGGGTAATTACTCTTCCTGGCTGGAGCAGAAGCAGAACAGGCTGGCCACCGAGGAAAAGCAGGAGAGTGATCGCCAGAAAACCCTGCAGCGGGAACTGGAGTGGATCAGGATGTCTCCGAAGGGGAGACATGCGAAGTCCCAGGCGCGCGTCAAGGCCTATGATCAGCTGTTATCGCAGGAGACTGAAAAACACGCGCGTGAATTGGAAATCTACATACCATCCGGCCCACGACTCGGCGACATTGTCATCGAGTCGGAAGGTGTTTCCAAATCATATGGCGACAGAATCCTGTTCGATTCCCTCAGTTTCAAGCTGCCGAAAGGCGGTATAGTCGGCGTTATCGGTCCAAACGGAGCCGGGAAAACGACGCTTTTCAGAATGATAACCGGACAGGAAGCTCCGGACTCAGGGACATTTCGGATTGGAGAGACGGTACAGATCGCCTACGTGGATCAGAACCGTGACGCCCTGTCTCCGGACAAGAATATCTGGGAGGAAATTTCCGGTGGGCAGGACATGCTGCAACTGGGGAAGATATCCATTAATTCGAGGGCGTATGTCTCAAAGTTCAACTTTTCCGGAGCCGACCAACAGAAAAAGGTCGGTTCTCTGTCCGGAGGTGAGCGCAACAGGGTTCATCTTGCAAAGATGCTGAAAGAGGGGGGCAATGTTATTCTCCTTGATGAACCGACCAACGATCTCGATGTCAATACGATGAGAGCGTTGGAGGAAGCACTGGAGAGTTTCACCGGCTGCGCGGTCGTTATCAGCCATGATCGCTGGTTCCTTGACCGCATCGCAACGCACATCCTGGCATTTGAAGGTGAGAGCTCGGTCATCTGGTTTGAGGGCAATTTTTCCGAATATGAGGAAGACCGTAAAAAACGACTCGGTGCAGCTGCGGATCAACCGCACAGGATCAGATACCGTTCTCTAACTCGCTGAAAACATCGGAGTATTCAGGTAGTGCAAAAAAAAAGAAATTCATTCAGACATCCGCGTAAGGTGGGATCCAAAAACCGGTTTTTGCCGTTCGTGGTCATTGTGTTGCTTATTATCGGCGTTTTCTTTGTCCTGGAGAAAATCAAGGAGACTGGCGAGCAACGGCAAGCGGAGGTTCCGCTTGTCGAGAAGCAGAAAACGCCTGAACGACCTGCGCCCGATTACGCCCAGAATATCTACACTTCAGTGCCGAAGTCACCCACTATCAAGACGCCGAAAAACAGCAGGCCAGTGAAGCATGGGAGCATAGCAATCATTATCGATGACATGGGAGCCAGCATGAAGGATACGGACCGATTGCTGGCCATAAACCTGCCGATCACATTTGCCATCATCCCAGGATTGGCACATTCACGCAGTGTTGCTGAAGCGGTAAATGCAAGGGGTAGGGGTGTTATGCTTCACATCCCCATGGAGCCCCAGGGGTATCCTGAACAGAGGCTTGAAAAGAACGGTTTGCTGATATCCCAGAGCAGTGAAGAGATCAGAAGCCGGGTGATGGGGTATTTTCATGAGATCCCCCATGCATCCGGTGCCAACAATCATATGGGATCTGCTTTTACCGAGCATGAAGATAAGATGTTGCCTGTTCTTGAAATCATGAAACAGAAGGGGCTGTTTTTTGTAGACAGCAGAACCAGTAGCTCTTCGGTAGGTTACTCGATGGCGGTTCGCATGGGGATGCATGCCGGTACGCGAAATATCTTCCTAGATAATGAGCCTACGGTGGACAAGGTGAAGGCCCAGTTACTCGAAGCTGCCAGAATGGCCAACAAGCGGGGCAGCGTGATAGCGATCTGCCACCCGCACCCCGGCACAATTCTGGCGCTTCAGGAGATGATGCCGGTCCTTCAGCGTGGGGGGATCACGTTCGTTTCCGCTGCCCAACTTGTCAGGTGAGTATTGAGACGATATTCCCTTTAAGGTTGGAAAAAATTCTATATTTGTCTCTCTGGAGGATTTGCTCCGGTTTCAGGGGGTCCACCGGATGAACGATCAGGAATGCCTCCCTGAACATGTTGCCATAACTTGACAGGGTTGTGTTCATGATGTCGTACAGTGGGCATCGCTCATCGTGAAACATTCCTCCCACATGTTCCCTGTATTTGATACGACGATTTGTGAGCAGATTGCCGTTATTGTCGAATCTTCTGAATTCTACCGCAGGATTGCCTTTGTCCGTTGCAGGTCTGAAGACAAAGGTTGATTCCCGCGAGGATTCTCTCAGCAGTGACAGGGCAGGGTCATCATCACCCAGTTCCGACCTCAGGTTGTAGATGGATCTGGTCAGTATTTTCAGAAAGCAGTCATCTTCCATAAACCCGCTCATGATCCCATCAGACGTTTCATAATAGTAGCCTGCCGTACCGGTTGAAGACGGAAGAAGTTGCCTGTTGCAAATCAGGCACTCCTTGTTGATCCCGCCAAGTCTTGCTTCGAAGGAAGTCCGTTCTTTTTCACTCTCTGCCGCAAGCCATTCGTGGAACAGATACGATCTCGGTTCAACAGTTTTGCGATATTCAGCAAGCACATCCTTTGCAAGGGTGAAAAACTGACCGTGTACTTCCGTGCCTCGGCCGTGGGTAAGTATTGGATATATCTTGCCGTCAGGATTGGTATTCAGGCTCTCTACTTTCGGGCTCTTTGAAATATAGGTTTCATGGCATTTGTAGCCTCTATTTATGGCAAAAGCACGGAGAAGAGTCTTCTGGTCAGTGAAAAGACCTTCGAATTTGATCCGCTCGTCTATCAGGCAGGGTATAAGGACGAGGCTCTTTCTGTCCAAACCACGTTTGTCAAACAGGGCAAAGATGTTTTTGCAGTTTTCCAGGCTTGGCATGTCCTTGACAGGGATGAGCACCTTGTCGGCTGCATAGAGTGCATTTTCCGTGAGGATATCGAGATCAGGGCGCGTATCGATGATCAGGATTCCCTCCATATCAGAATTTGCCAGCAGTTTGGCAAGAGTCATCGGACCTTTTACATCATTTTTTTCTCTGGACAGGTTGTTGGATGAAGGGATGTAGTTTACGCCGTACTGACCAGTATGGAGCAGTGAACTGCCTGTGTGGCCTGACAGCAAGTCGGATACCGTGCAGATCTGTTCCGCGTTTTTGAAAGAGAACATCTTGTCGATGCTGAAGTGGTTGTCAAAGGAAAAGATGGAGACCGGAAGGTCTTCATCGAGGGCTTTAAGAAAAATCGCAAGATTTGTGGCAAGAGTAGTCTTGCCGACTCCTCCTTTTTCTGATGAAACAGTGATAACGTATGGAAATTTATTCATGGCTATCTGTTTCCGTAGTTGAAATTAGGATGAAAAAAAGGCGCTCACTGTCCGCTCTATTGTAGCGTATTGTGTAGCGCCTGCATAAGCTGAATCTGCTCAGCTATTTATTGGTGCCGAAGACTGGACTCGAACCAGCACACCCTTGCGAGCACAAGAACCTGAATCTTGCGTGTCTACCAATTCCACCACTTCGGCAGTGATTCAACTTATTTAACATGAATTTCCCGACCATGCAACTTTTTTTGTCGTCGTTTTAAATTTTGTTGCTCAACTGACGGACCATTCAGGATTTCAGTGATTTCGGTCGGGGTCAGGTGGCGGTATTCGCCCGGTTTCAAGGTGCCTAATTCAAGGTTGCCGTATTTTGTGCGGGTCAGTCTGGCAACCAATAGTCCGACTGCCTCGCACATGCGTCGTACCTGGCGATAGCGACCTTCGTGAATAGAGATTGACAGCCAGCTGTTTTTTTCGAGCATTTTCACTAGCTCGACTTTTGCCGGAGCTGTCCATCCATCCTCTAGCTTCACACCGTTGGCAAGTTTTGCCATAACCTCGGCGTTGATGTTCCCTCTAACCTTGACCATGTACTCCTTCACGACTTCGTGACTGGGGTGGGCCAGCCTGTTTGCCCAGTTTCCGTCATTGGTGAGCAGTAGCAGTCCCTCTGTATTGAAGTCGAGGCGTCCGACCGGAAAGAGTCTTTCCGGTATGTCCTTGATCAAGTCGGTTACTATCGGGCGCCCGTCGGGATCGCTCATGGTTGTGACATAACCGGAGGGTTTGTTCAGGATTATATAGATTTTCCTTGTCTGTATCGTAACAGGTTTTCCATCAAGGGTGATGCGGTCGGTTTCCGGATCTGCCTTGGTGCCCAGAACGGTGACAGTGCGTCCATTGACGGCAACCCGCCCCGAGACAATAAGGTTTTCCGCGGCTCGCCTGGAGGTTATTCCCGCTTGTGAGAGAATTTTTTGAAGTCGTTCTTGCATAAGTGAATAATAGAACAGCCCATTTCGAACTCCAGATTACTGGTAATTCATGAAATGGGCCGTATCGGGTAACCTTAAATAAGGTTGAAGTTGGTGGCGGTGCAGGGACTTGAACCCCGGACACTACGGATATGAGCCGTATGCTCTAACCAGCTGAGCTACACCGCCGTAAGTAAAATCGATAAAGAAAGCCCCGGTTGGCGGAGCTTGTTTTTTGTATGGGGTGGCTAGTGGGATTCGAACCCACGTATGTACGAGTCACAGTCGTAAGTGTTAACCGCTTCACCATAGCCACCATATGTAGGCCGGCAGGAGCTGCATCGTTGCCAGTCAAGAAATCTCTTATAAGTGATGTGCGGCGATTTGTCAATCGTAATTTTGACTTTTATGGGGATTTGGTTTGGGATGGCGTTTTTGATGGGGAGGCTGATTCTGCTTGCATATTTACCGCTAATGGTTTATGAAGTGCGCGAAGCATGCTCTCCGAACGGGTTTAAATCCGTTTCTGATTGACAAAATTTCTCATCTATTTATACTGCACGTTTCTGATAAACGTCATGGGATGAGTTGTGAAAATTCGCGTTGCCGACATAACCGAGAAGGAAAAAATACTCGAGTCCAGCGAGCAGGTATCCACATATCCAACCTTGCTGCAGGCTCAGGAGGCGGGAGACTGTGTCTTTCTGAAGCCCGTTGATGTCTTTTTGGCAATCGTGAAAGAGTACGGTTATATTCGTGTCAAGGGAAAAGTTCAGACTTCCCTTGGGCTTAGTTGCTCACGGTGCCTTTCGGGGTTTTCCATTGACGTCGCTTCGAATTTCACAATTTACTATACCAAGTCATCCGGTGAGTATTTCGAGGATGAGGTGGAATTGTCGGAAGAGGATCTGCTATCAGCCACATATGATGGCGATGAGATAGATCTGGAAAATGAAATTGCTGAGCAGGTTTTATTAGAGCTACCCTATAAACCACTCTGCAACGAGGACTGTCTTGGCCTTTGCCCGAAATGTGGGGTGGATAAGAACAAGACAAGTTGTAATTGCGTGGATAATCAGTCGACTCTGGCATTCAGCCCTCTCAAGGGCTTTAAGGTGAAACAGTAAAGGAGATTATTTTATGGCAGTACCCAAGAAAAAGACATCCAAATCAAGAAAAAATATGAGAAGGGCTCACGACTTCCTTACCGCTCCGTCTGTGTCAACCTGCCCTCAGTGTAAAGCTGCCAAGCTTCCTCACCGTGCATGTCCGTCCTGCGGCACCTACAAAGGGAAAGAAGTAATCAAGACCGAGGAAGTGTAATCGGTTGCTGGTTATAGACAGCCTTAAATGCCTATGAAAATAGCCGTAGACGCAATGGGTGGTGATAATGCTCCGCAGGTAGAAGTTGCCGGAGCTATTGCTGCAGCCAGAGAGCATGCCGTATCCATAGTTCTGGTTGGTGACAGGGACCGTTTGACAGCCGAGCTTGCTCGACATGACGCAAGCGGTCTTGATATAACCATTCATCATGCCAGTGAAGTTGTCGGGATGCATGATTCAGCATCGGATGCCATCAGGAAAAAGAAGGACTCTTCCGTGAGAGTTGCATTCGAACTGGTCAAGGCAGGCATGGCTGATGCCGTGGTCAGTGCGGGTAATTCAGGTGCTACCATGGCAGCCGGCATGTTCGTCATGAAGCGCATGAACGGCATAGATCGCCCAGCGATTGCTCAGGTTTTTCCTACGTTGACCGGTCATACCGTTGTGCTCGACATTGGTGGCAATGTCGATTGCAAACCCGTGAATCTCATGCAGTTTGCCATCATGGGAGAAGTCTATGCCCGACATATTCTCGGCATAAAACAGCCGAAAGTCGGTCTTCTTTCAAACGGCGAAGAGGATTCCAAGGGGAATGACCTTACAAGGGAAACCAGTCTGATACTGCGTGAAGTTGCCTTTGACTACGTAGGTTACATCGAGGGTCGTGACATTTTTGCCGGCAAGGTTGATGTGGTTGTCTGTGACGGTTTTGTCGGCAACATTGTACTCAAGCTTTCAGAGGGACTTGCTGAAGCCGTTGGTACCATGCTCAAGGAAGAGATCAAAAAGAGCATCATCTGCAAGATAGGGTATCTCTTGTCTCGTCCGGCTTTCGCCAGATTCAAGAAAAAAGTCGATTACGCCGAGTACGGTGGTGCACCGCTTCTCGGCATCAACGGCGTCGGGATGATCTGCCACGGCGGATCCAATGTAAAAGCTATCAAGAATGCAATCAGATTTGCCGCTGATTATGCTGCCAAAGGCGTCAATCAGCGAATGGCAGAAAAGATTCAGGATAATTTCACCATATACTCACAAGAACGCGAAACTTCTAAAGCTACATCCTGCAACTGACAAGAGGTTAATATATGCGTGGCAGAGTGACCGGTACTGGTTCCGCTGTTCCTGAAAAGGTCCTGTCAAATCATGATCTGGAACTGTTGGTTGATACAACCGATGAGTGGATTGTCTCCCGAACCGGAATCAGAGAGAGACGTATAGCTTCTTCCGAAGAGTTTACTTCAACGTTTGCAACCCGCGCCGCTTTGAAAGCGCTGGAGATGGCGGGAGTTACCCCGGAAGAGCTTGATTTGATAATTGTTGCAACCGTGACACCGGACTATCCTTTTCCATCAACGGCCTGTCTTCTGCAGAACAACATCAAGGCGCACAATGCCGCGGCGTTTGACATTTCTGCAGCATGTTCAGGCTTTATTTATGCTTTGACTACCGTAGATAAATATATACGGACAGGTGCAGTCAAAAAGGCTTTGGTAGTTGGTGCGGAAGTATTGTCCAGAATCGTCGACTGGAGCGACCGTAACAGTTGCCTCCTTTTCGGTGATGGAGCAGGTGCCGTTGTTGTTGAAGCAGTGGATGGTGACAACGGAATTCGCGATGCCATGTTGAAAAGTGACGGATCATACTGGGAGTTACTGTACCAGCCAGGTCCAGGCAACCGTAATCCTTCGTCGCAGACACTTCTCGACAACCGGTTGCACTACATACATATGCAGGGCAACGAGGTTTTCAAACTGGCTGTAAGATCGATGGAAGAAGCAGCCACCGGGGTATTGGCAGCCGGTGGGTATATATGTGCTGACATAGACCTTTTTGTCCCCCATCAGGCCAACAAGCGGATTATTGACGCAATTGGCAAGCGATTGGGTCTTTCGGATGAAAAGGTTTTTGTCAATCTTGATCGTTACGGAAACACCTCCGCTGCATCCATTCCGATTGCTCTTGATGAAGCAAACCGAACAGGTCGAATTCAGCCGGGAAATCTTGTCCTGCTGGATTCCTTCGGGGGCGGGCTTACGTGGGCTGCCATGTCAATGATCTGGTAACTTTTTAAGTTCACTTTGTATCGTTGATGCAAGGCTTCCTCTTAAGAAAGGATACATTGATGTCTAAAAGTGCGTTCGTTTTTCCAGGCCAGGGATCCCAGTATGCGGGAATGGGAAAGGACCTTGCCGATAATTTCAAGATTGCAGCCGAGACTTTTGCGGAAGCCGATGATGCTCTGGGCTTCAAGCTGTCCGAACTATGCTTCGGCGGCCCTGAAGAGGACCTCAAACTGACGATGAATACCCAGCCGGCAATTCTTGCAGTCAGTATTGCCGCTCTTCGGGTCTTGCGGTCAGAGGCACGTCTGGTGCCGGACTATCTCGCAGGTCATTCCCTGGGAGAATTCTCGGCCCTTGTGGCATCAGGTGCATTGGATTTTGCAGATGCAGTGCGTACGGTAAGGCTGCGCGGCAAGTTCATGCAGGAGGCGGTACCTGTTGGCGTTGGCGCCATGGCCGCGATACTCTCCGTCGATGCCGATGTGCTTGCGGAGATATGCCGCGAGGCGGAGCAAGGGGAGATCGTTTCTCCCGCAAACTACAACTCTCCAGGTCAAATTGTCATTGCCGGACATGCCTCGGCTGTAAACAGGGCAATCGAAATCGCCAAAGGGCGTGGGTATAGGAAAGCCATGCTGTTACCGGTAAGCGCCCCTTTTCACTCAGCGCTGATGATACCCGCTGGCGAACGGTTACGCGAGGTACTCGACACAATTGAACTCGGTGACATGTCAGTGCCGGTTGTGACAAATGTCGAAGCAGTTGCAAATCAGGATAAGGCACGCATCAAAGACCTGCTGGTTACCCAGGTGAGCGCACCGGTCAAGTGGGATGCCTCGGTACGGCAGATGGTTAACGACGGAGTCACCTCTTTCATTGAAATCGGACCGGGAAAGGTGCTTTCCGGGCTCATAAAGAGGATAGATAAGGAAGTTCAGACCCTCAATTTTGAAGATACGAATGGTCTGGGAGCTCTTCTGGCTTGATTAAGTTATCAATCTGTGTGGATGGGAGTCATCATGATGGATGTAAACGAAATTATGAAAGTTCTGCCTCACCGGTATCCTTTTCTGCTCGTTGACCGGATACTTGAGTTTGAAGCTGGCAAGAAAATCGTCGGTCTTAAAAACGTCACCATGAACGAACCGTTCTTCCCGGGCCATTTCCCCGGCCATCCCGTGATGCCAGGTGTTCTGATCATCGAGGCCATGGCCCAGGTGGCCGCGATCCTTGCCTACAAGTCATCCGACGAGAGTCTTCGTTCGAAGGTTACCTATTTCGTCGGTATTGATAACACCAAGTTTCGCAAGCCTGTCGTGCCTGGTGACCAGCTTCGTCTGGAACTTGAAGCGACCGGCTGTCGTCGCGGTATATGGAATTTTGTCGGAAAGGCCTATGTTGACGGTAAACTCGTGACAGAGTCCGAGCTTAAGGCAACATTCGCCGACAAGTAAGCTATAAAGGAGAAAAAAGATGGCGAAGGATAAAATTGCCGTTGTAACCGGGGCTTCACGGGGGATTGGCAGGAGCATATCTCTGGCTCTTTCCGCTGTTGGTGCAACAATTGTAGCCATGGATATGGATCAGGCTGCTACCGATGCAGTGGTTGCCGAGATTAAAGCAGCCGGTGGCAAGGCTCTTGCCGTGGTCGGCAACGTGACGCTGCCGGAAGATGCGGAGAAAATGATCGAAGCCGCAATGAAAGAGTACGGGCGCGTTGACATCCTCGTGAATAATGCAGGCATTACCAGGGATGGAATATTTCTCAGGATGAAGGATGAGGACTGGGACGCCGTTCTCACGGTCAATCTCAAGGGTGCTTTCCTTTGCAGCCGCGCCGCTTCCAAGGTTATGACAAAGCAGCGTTACGGCAGGATCATCAATATTGCATCGGTAGTGGGGCAAATGGGTAATGCCGGCCAGGCAAACTACTGTGCGAGCAAGGCAGGCCTGATCGGGCTCACCAAGTCGAATGCCCGTGAACTGGCTAAGCGGAACATAACCGTCAATGCCGTCGCACCCGGTTTCATTGCCACTGCCATGACCGATGCCCTGTCCGACAAGGTCAAGGCAGAGTTGACTGCCCAGATCCCGCTTGAGCGTCTCGGCACTGCCGACGATATCGCCAATGCCGTGCTTTTCCTTGCCTCCGAGAATTCAGGATATATTACCGGCCATGTGCTCTCGGTAAACGGCGGCATGTACATGTAAACAACCGGAAAAATATATTGCATTTTCCGGTAATCATGATAAGAACCAATTCGGTTCATATCGATTCCAATCATCCTGAAAAGGGAAACTACAAAACGGAGGTAATAAGATGTCTGTTGAGAAAAGGATTAAAGAAATCGTAGCCGAGCAGCTTGGTGTTGAAGAGTCACAGGTAACCAACGAAGCATCGTTCATGGATGATCTCGGTGCAGACTCCCTTGATACCGTTGAGCTTGTCATGGCACTTGAAGAGGAGTTCGATATCGAAATTTCCGATGAAAACGCCGAAAAGATTCAGACAGTTCAGGACGCGATCGATTACATCACCGAGCATACCTGATCATTCAAGCTCCGCTTTGACGGCAGAATAGCTATTCAGTTTGTCGCAACGGAGCTTTTTTTACGGTTGCATTGTGTCTCGATGCAACCTTGTATGCTTCAATCTCAATAAATTGTCTTTGTTCTGTACAGGCAGAGGAGAGCTGCTACATGAGAAGAGTTGTAATTACAGGGGTTGGTCTTGTTTCACCCTTGGGAATCGGGAACAGCCAGAACTGGGAAAATGTAGTTGCCGGCAAGTCCGGCCTGGGGCACATAACGCGTTTTGACACTACCGACTTTCCTGTAAAGATTGCCGGAGAAGTGAAAAACTTCAATGCGGAAGATTTCATCGATAAAAAAGAAATTAAAAAGATGGATCTTTTCATTCAGTATGCCCTGGCTGCATCCCATTTTGCCATGGAAGATTCCGGCCTGGTAATTGACGACAGCAATGCCGAACGCGTGGGTGTCCTTGTCGGAGCTGGTCTCGGTGGACTTCCGACAATTGAAAAGTATCATGATGCGCTCAATGAAGGCGGTTACAAGAAAATATCACCCTTCTTCATTCCTATGCTCATCATCAACCTGGCTCCCGGCCATATTTCCATGAAATACGGGGCAAAGGGGCCAAATGTCTCTTCCGTGTCAGCCTGCGCAACGGGAACCCATTCGATTGGTGACGCCTTCCACATGATAAAAAGAGGTGATGCCGATGCCATGATCGCCGGTGGTACCGAATCAACGGTTACTCCCTTGGCAATCGGCGGTTTTGCCGTCATGAAGGCCCTGTCGACCAATAACGACAATCCTGCCGAGGCGTCCAGACCTTTCGAAAAAAACAGGGATGGTTTCATCCTTGCCGAGGGTGCCGGAATAGTTGTCATGGAAGAGTATGAATCGGCAAAAAAACGTGGTGCAAAAATTTATGCAGAGGTTGTCGGCTACGGCCTTACCGGTGATGCCTACCACCTCACTGCACCTGCCCCTGGTGGCGAGGGTGCTGCCCGCTGTATGAAAATGGCTCTTAATGGGGCAGGAATTAATCCGGATGATGTCACTTACATCAATGCCCATGGAACTTCTACACCGTTTAACGATCTCTATGAAACGATGGCGATCAAGTCTGTTTTCGGTGATCATGCCAGCAAACTTATGGTTTCATCCACCAAATCGATGACCGGGCACATGCTCGGTGCTGCCGGTGGACTTGAAGCGGCATTCTGTGCTCTGTCCATTGCAAACGGTGTTGTCCCGCCAACAATTAATTACCAGGAACAGGATCCGGAGTGTGACCTCGATTACGTCCCGAATGCTGCCCGGAATGCGAATGTCAAATACGCCATGAGCAACTCGTTCGGCTTCGGCGGTACCAATGCCACACTGCTCTTTAAGAAGGTTTAGGAGAGAAGATGATATTGCTTGGCAGCGATCACGGCGGACTTGCACTCAAGGAGAGTATCAAGGCACTCCTTGAAGAGCGGGGTCTGTTGTTTGAAGATTGTGGTACGTACACCTCGGATTCGGTGGATTATCCCGATTTTGGTGAAAAAGTGGCGCGCAGGGTTTCCAGCGGTGATGTGGAAAAAGGGATACTTTTCTGTGGAACCGGCATCGGTATGTCAATAATCGCCAACAAGTTTCCGGGGGTTAGAGCCGCCCTGGCGACAGATCTTTTCACCGCCCAGATGGCCAAGGAGCATAACAATGCAAACATCCTGGTTCTTGGCGGCAGAGTGCTGCAGGAGGAACAGGCCCGCTCCATGGTAACAATCTGGCTCGACTCGCCATTTGATGGTGGACGACACCAGCAGCGTCTGGACAAGATACGTCAGATTGAGAATGAACTTAAGAAATAGCCATTTCGTATTTCTAGAACAATCACGGGACTGCAAGGTCCCGTTTCCTTTTTCAGGAGATTTTGCAGTTTACTCTTAAACCGTCATTTCACAATCAATTGATTGTCTGAATCATCAAAAAAAATTGCTAGGGGTTGTAACATGTCAATTCTCGAAACGTTTGATCCTGAAATCGCCAATGCCATTCGCCTTGAGACAGAGCGCCAGGAGTATAATCTGGAGCTCATCGCCTCCGAGAATTTTGTATCAGAGGCTGTTCTTGAGGCGCAGGGGTCTGTACTAACCAATAAATACGCCGAAGGTTATCCTGGCAAGCGCTACTACGGTGGCTGCCATCAGGTTGATGTAGTTGAGACTCTGGCTATCGAACGTGCCAAGGAGCTTTTTGGTGCCGAGCATGTGAACGTGCAGCCTCATTCTGGATCCCAGGCGAACATGGCGGTCTATTTTGCAGCATGCAAGCCTGGTGATACCATTCTCGGTATGAACCTGGCCCACGGCGGGCATCTTACCCATGGCAGCCCGGTCAATTTTTCAGGCAAGCTTTTTAACATAGTCCCCTACGGCGTCTCCCAGGAGACCGAGACTATAGATTATGAGGAGGTAGAAAGGCTTGCCATCGAGCATAAACCGAAGATGATAGTCGTTGGTGCCAGTGCCTATCCGCGCATCATCGATTTTCCGGCATTCCGTGCCATTGCGGACAAGGTCGGTGCCGTGGTCATGGTAGATATGGCGCATTTTGCCGGTCTGGTTGCTGCCGGCATTCATCCCAGCCCGGTACCCTACGCCGAGTTCGTGACCACAACGACCCACAAGACCCTTCGTGGTCCCCGTGGCGGAATGATTCTCTGCCGCGAGGAGTTTGCCAAGACTCTCAATTCGCAGATTTTCCCCGGTATCCAGGGGGGTCCTCTCATGCATGCGATTGCCGCCAAGGCAGTGGCATTCAAGGAGGCCCTGCAGCCCGAGTTCAAGGTTTATCAGCAGCAGATCGTCAATAACGCCAAGGCGCTCTCCAGGGCGCTTATCAGCAAGGGGTTCACGTTGACCAGCGGCGGAACCGACAACCATCTCATGCTGCTTAACTTCTCCGGCACCGACATCACCGGCAAAGCGGCAGAAGAGGCGCTCGACAAGGCAGGAATAACGGTCAACAAGAATACGGTTCCCTTCGAGACCCGTTCACCGTTTGTCACATCGGGTATCCGTATCGGAACGCCTGCTGCGACTTCACACGGCCTGAAAGAGCCCGAGATGGAGCTGGTGGCGTCTTTCATTGCCGATGTCATTGCCAATATGGGTGACGAGGCCAGGCTTGCACGTATCAAGAGCTCTGTCAACGAGCTGATGAAGCGTTTTCCACTTTATGCGCACCGCCTCAAGTAAATGCGGGTAGATACTGATTCATAAGGGCGCCAGATGGCGCCCTTTTTCTTTCTAATCGCTTGACAGCATACTGGTTTGCCAAGATAATCCGCCTGTTAAACATCTTGACCGTACCATAGCCGTTCATGGAGGAGATATGAATAGATATTCTGCTGCGCTGCTGCTGCAAGGGCTTCTTGTTGGCATTGCAGCGGCTGAAAGCGGACCGGTGAACTTATCCCTCAAGGAGTCTCTGCGTTATGCCGTTGAGCGTAACCTTGACCTGAAAGCAGACTCTTACACTCCGGCACAAGCAGAATCCGATATCAGGAGAAACCGGGCAATTTATGAAACCCACCTGACGCTTGATACGTCCTATTTCGACTCCTCAACTTTTTCGACGGCCGCGAACAGGGAACTGCAGCAGAGTACTTTTAATATTACGCCTGGAGCCTACAGGCTCTTCCCCTCCGGAGGGACTCTCGCTGTCAATTATCAGAATCTCCGCCAGGATAACAGTACAGTAGCCCCCGTCGGTACATACTGGTCATCATCTTTGGAGCTGTCCTTTCAGCAGCCACTTCTAAAGAATTTCGGCAGGGAAACAACCGAACTGAACATAAGGGTAGCAGAAACGACCAAGGAGGGCTCGCTTGGTCGTCTCAAGAGTCGGATAATGGATACCGTTGCCCAGGTTGCCGGTGAATATTACCGTCTGGGGGGGCTACGGGAAGACCTCGAGTCGAAAAGGGTGTCGCTTCAGTTGGCAAAGAAGGTCCTCACCGACACGGAAGCCCGGGTGAAGGCAGGTGTCATGCCTGCCATGGAAATACTCAATGCCCGGTTCGGAGTCTCTTTCCGCGAAAAGGAACTCATCGATGCCGAGAAAGCGGTGAACGATCAGGTCGATCTGCTCAGGCTTCTGCTGCAACTTGAAGGGACCAGCGAAATCATACCGACGGACAAACCTGACAGGGTCGCTTACACCTTCAAGGAAGATGAAGCAATCAGTAAGGCGCTGGCTTCAAGGCCGGAGCTGGAAGAGTTGCAGAGTCAGCTGAAAACATATGAATTGCAGAGCAGGGTTGCCAAAAGTCAGACACAACCCGATCTTAATCTGGTTACTTCAGCAGGGGTGACGGGTGCCGATGAAAAATATGGCCGCAACGTGGAGAGGACCGGTTCTATGGACTATCCGGTCTGGAGTATCGGCCTGCAGTTTGATTACCCCTTAGGCAACCAGGCAGCTGAAAATGACTACATCAGGAGCAGGCTCACCGTTGATCAGGCCAGGGTGCGTTACGACAGTCTCAAGGCATCCATTTCCAATGAAGTCAGGTTGGCAATCAGGTCTGTGCAGACCAATTTCAAGCAGCTGGATGTTGCCGACAGTGCCAGGGCCTATGCGGACGAGAGGCTTAAGGCATACATGAAAAGACTCGAGGTCGGGTTGGCCACCAACAAGGATCTTCTGGAGGTGGAGAGCGAGCTTGTCGCTGCCAGATCGAATCAGATCAGGGCCCAGGCAACCTACGCCTATTCTCTCTATCAGTATTGGAGGGCAACCGGCGAGCTGCTGGACAAGGAGGGGATTGTCGTAACTTCCGAGCGGTCAGACAACCTCTATAGAGGCGTAAAGTGATGTCTGTTCCCACGTCCTCTGCGGCGCCAATTGCGCTATGACTATATTAAATTTTTTGGGAAAGCGTCCCCATGTCGTTTTGATTATTCTCTTTGCATGCATCTCGATAAAGTCCTTCGAAAGCGATTTTCTGGCAATTGATGACAGCATGCTTATCGTTCACAACCCCCTAATGAGCCTCTCCTGGTCCAATGTCCGGTCAATATTCATATGGCCAATGAACCAGTTTTATGATGCGAGCTATTATCCTCATCAGATGCAGTTTGTCTATTACCGTCCCATCCTGCTCTGTTACTACCTGCTCAATGTCCTTGTCTGGGGGATAAATCCGGTCGGTTTCCATATTTCCAACCTGCTGCTTCATCTGCTGACTACATTTCTGATTTTCCGCACTGCCCTGCTACTGTTCGCTGGCAACAGGGGGCTTTCACTCCTTGCCGCCGCATTCTTCTGTGTTCATCCGGTGCATAATGAGCTCATCGGCAGGGTTGCCATGAATGAAAATCTGCTCGGATTGACCATGATCGCCTCATTCTACTTCTATCTGCAAGGGCGCAGGTCGTTCTCCCTGATCTCATTTGCATTCGCGCTTCTGACAAAAGAATCCGCGGTCATGCTGCCTTTTGTCCTGCTTATTTTTGAGTTAAACAACAAGCGGCTCAAAGATGCTGCCGTCAGCTTGATCCCCTACGCAGCACTAATGCTTCCGTATTTGGTTGTCAGGGCGACAATCGTCTATACCCCGAACATACAACTCTTATATGGTGATGTAATAAACTTCATGCTGAGAAGTAGTTCTGCCCTGGCAGCATATCTGAAATTGCTGCTCGTACCCATTGATCTCGGTATCTTTTATCCAAGCTGGAGCTATGATACGCAGCCCCCTGGAAATCTGCTGCTCACCGGATTTATTTTGATGACGGTCTTCTGCGCTTTATGGCTCTGGCGCACAGAACCAACAATGAGGGGGCTGCTGCTGGGCACCGTTACACTTCTGATACCAGTCCTATTTAATGCCAATAATATTATCCTCGGATTTGATAAAGCTTTTATTGCTGAAAGGCAATTGTACGTTCCATCCATTTTATTTTCCCTGTTTATCGCCTCAGTAATTTACCATGAAGATGACCTGCCGGCAAAATTCATGGCCACAACCATGTTGTTCGTCATTCCCTTTTTCGCATACAAACTTGGTACATTCAGCACTGTCTGGAAAAATGATCAGTCGGTGTTTACAGAATTTGTCCGAAATTATCCCGACACCTTTCTGGCACGTAAAACAAAAGCGTCGCAGCTCCATGGGCAGGGAGATCACGTTGGAGCTATGGCAGCATACCAGGCTCTCATGAAACCGACAGGCAGCAGCGGGTCTGAAAATTCATCGGGCAGTCCACCTATTGTGCGGTACATGAACAAGCAGCATCACCTGGGCGCAGCCCTTGCCCCATATCAAGTTTGGTTTGCCGATATCCATTTTTCAATCGGATTACTTCATATGGCCAGGAATGACCTTGATGCTGCGACACAAAAATTTAAAGTCGCCCTCTTGCTCGAGCCATATTTTTATGGAGCCCGGGTTTCTTTGGCGCGGGCTTACTTGAAACAAGGACGCTACAGTGACGCAGCTCGTGAATACGCATTTGCCAAGAAAGAGATCACCTTGATTCCCGGGGATAATATCTGATGCGAAATAAGAGCAACAGGAACCATGCTGAAGATGCGAGCCTGAAGAAGCGGGCTAAAAAGTGACAATATTTGTCAGTGAATTGCCGTTCTTTTTCACGGTGATGAAGTGCTGCGGGGGGGCGTGTGAATAATGTTCATGATTTCGGCATGTTGAGAAAGTGGGGTGTTTGGCATCATGCGTGCATTTGTTGGATAACAACTTGTGATGATAATTGCTCTCGTGAGCAAACACCAACGAAAGGAGAACAACATGCTTAACAAAATCAGAAACAGAAAAGGCTTTACCCTGATCGAGCTGCTGATCGTTGTAGCCATCATCGGCATCCTCGCGGCAGTCGCCATCCCGCAGTTTGCCGCCTACCGTATGAGGGGCTACAACTCCGCAGCCACCAGCGACCTCAGGAACTTCAAGACTTCGCTGGAAAGCTATTTTGCAGACAATCAGGCATACCCCTGATCCGTTCTTTTCGTAACCACATTAAACCAATATATATGGAGGTTAACATGTTGAAAAAAATAGTTATCACAATCGCTTGTGTTGCCTTTGCGGCCAACGTCTTTGCGGCAACCGCTGCCTGCGTCTCCAATGGAACATGGCCGACAGCAATTACTTTCGTACCGTCAAAGAGCGTTATTCTCGGCTATGAATCCGGACTTCCCACCGGCGTAACTGCGGGTAATAACTCACTTTATGCTATAGCCTCGAAAAACAAGGCCGGTGACAAGATTTTTGCCACGACCAGCGCTTCAACCGCAATAGTCCAGGCCGCAGCCGTAACTGGTGCTGACCTGGTAGTGAATGATATTCCTGACCTGCCGGCAGATACTTCTAATTCCACCATCGCAGGCGGCAAAGGCAACTGGACCATCATGTAAAAATGCGCTTTTTTACACTCGCATTATTAAAACGGGATGCGCATTGCGCATCCCGTTTTTTGCAATTTTCAAGGACAAATCCATAATGATTAAAGAACTTTTTCAGATCAACATCAAATGGGTTCTGCGTGACAGAGTTCTTCAAGCTCTGGTCGGCGTAGCTTTATTACTGCTTTTCCTGGTGCCTGCCTTCAGTGTGCTTTCAATGCGTCAGGTTCAGGAACTTTCCATTACCCTTTCACTGTCCGCTATTTCACTTGTGCTGTTCGTTCTAGCAACCCTGCTTGGATCGTCATCGGTGTGGCGGGATATTGAAAAACGCTACACCGCGTCAGTATTGACCCTGCCATACTCACGGGGATCGTATCTTTTCGCTAAGTTTTTTGCCATCTCGCTGTTTTTGATCATGAGCGCAATAATATTTACCGCGGTTGCTTCCGTAGCCATCTGGTTCAGTTCGACCCTTTATCACTCTTCATCCCCTCTGCGCTGGATTTATATTGTCAATGCAGTTACTTTTGACGTGATGAAATATATTCTTCTGACTGCCATAGCTATCCTTTTCTCATCTCTTTCGACATCATTTTTCCTGCCGGTGTTTGGAACAATATCAATGCTCCTTGCCGGGAATGCATCCCAGGAAGTGTTTGACTTTCTTACCAAGGATGCTACAGGAGCCAAGATGTCGCTTGTGCTTCGTCTGGCAGCAAAGTTTTTTTATTACATAATCCCGAATTTTGGTGCTTTCAATTTCAAGGTGTCGGCAATTTATCCGGTTCCGCTTCAGGTTGAAGGCCTTCTCTATACGCTAATCTACTTCATCGTCTACACCGGTATCGTTTTGTGCATTTCAATCCGGGTCATTTCCCGCCGGGAATTCTGATGAGCATGCGCATTTTATTGTCTTTGCTGATAGCTTCTTATTTGGCGATCATTTATCCATTTACCTCCTACCTTGGCAACAGGCCGGTTATAAACAAAATCGGATATATGCCCGAAGGGGAGATGTTGAAGTTTGCGGTGGGTGATCATCGCTACCTCATGTCGGAATGGTCGGTCTTCAAGGTCATGCTCTATTTCGGTGGGATGTTCGATAAAAACCCGAACAAGGTTAAGCTCCCGCCAGAATATGGTAATATGGCCCGTATTATTTCCACGGCGGTTTTCCTGGATCCGTACAACATGGATGCGTATTATCTGTCCCAAGCCGCATTCGTATGGGATGTTAAGGACAGCGCCAGTGATATCAACAAGTTGCTTGCCTACGGTATGCGCTACAGGACGTGGGATTTTTATCTTCCTTTTTTTGCCGGTTTCAATGCCGCCTACTTTCTCCACGACTACAAGTCTGCTGCCGACTATATGAAAAAGGCTGCCGAGTTGTCCGGTGACCCGCTTTTCGCCAAGCTTGCCGCACGGTATTTCCACCAGGCAGGGAGAACCGAGCTGGGGATTCTTTTCATTGATTCAATGGCAAAGAGCGCCAAGGATGAAAAAATTAAGAAATCGTTCCTCCTCCGCAAGGAAGCGCTGCAGTCAGCCAGGGAAATCAGTGACGCTGTTCAGATGTTCAAGGAGCGCTTTAATAACTATCCCGCCTCAATCGATGATCTCGTAAGGACGGGCCTTTTGACAAAAGTGCCTGTAGATCCTTATGGAGGAAGGTTTTATATCACTGAAAGAGGAAAGGTTGAAACTACCAGTAAATTTGCGTTCGGAGGGCAAAACAGATGAATGCTCTTGAGATAAAAAATCTGGGTAAAAATTATGCCGGGAAAAAAGGCAAAATTGTAACCGCACTATCAGGTCTTGACTTAGTGATTTCTAGGGGAGAAATATTCGGTTTTCTTGGACCTAATGGAGCCGGTAAAAGTACGACCATCAAGTTAATAATGGGGTTGATCCGGCCTTCTACTGGAGATGCTTTCATTGATGGTGTTAATATTGTTGATCCGGCAGCAAGACGAAAGATAGGGTATTTACCGGAAAATCCGAGTTTTTTTGATTTTCTTACGGCAAGGGAGTATCTTGATTTCATTGCCAAAAGTTTCCACATGCCCGCAGACACTATTGCGAAGCAGGTGAACCTGGTACTCGAGCGTCTGGAGCTGACCCATGCTGCAGATCGCCCCATAAGAGGCTACAGCAAAGGGATGGTTCAACGTCTTGGCCTGGCACAGGCGCTTCTGCACGATCCGGAACTGTTCATACTGGATGAACCGATGAGCGGCCTGGATCCGCTAGGGAGGGCTCTTGTCAAGGACATAATCAAGGAGCTGAAATCAAAGGGGAAAACTGTTTTCTTCAGTACCCACATAACTTCTGATGTAGAAGCTGTCTGTGACCGGGTGGGTGTGATAGTACAAGGTGAATTGCGTGCGGTTGAGAGTGTAGGGAACATCCTTGAAAAGGGGATTGAAGGATATACGGTCCAGATAAAGGGTGACGATGTTTCTGCCCGGTTGAATCCATTTGCTTCTACCCGGCTTGACGGGCTGAAGATGGAGTATTATGTGCCCAAAGATCGGTTCAAGCAATTCATGGAAATCGTTGTAGATGCTGAGTGTGACATCGATCTGGTAGAGCCGGTGCGAAAAGACATAGAGCAGTTTTTCCTTGAAATAGTCGAGAACAGATAGCTTATGCCATTAAGACGAGGATATGCGGTTCTCTTTCTCATCTTTGTTTCTTTGGGGGTCTACTATCCCGCTCTCTTTGCCGAAGTCAACTCGGTAGATGATATACATATCATCAACGCCTTTCTTGATGTTGAACATTTTGATCTGAAATCGCTATTCAGCCCGGGTGGTTACTACTACCGCCCCCTTATTGGGTTGACCTTTGTTTTCGATAGTATTTTCTGGGGAATGCACGAGAGCTTCATGCATCTGGAAAATATCCTTCTCCATGCGTTTAATACTGTTCTGGTTTATTTCATAACTGAAAAGGTTGCAAAACATTACTCGATTAAAAGCAGTCTGCTCCCGCTCTGCTCGGCCCTTCTCTTTGCAGTCCATCCGATTAATACCGAGTCAGTCAATTGGATAGCCGGTCGAACCGATCTTCTATCCGGTTTTTTCATACTCCTGTCGATTTTTCTACTCCTCCATTCCCTGGAACGTGACAGCCAGTTACTGGGTGCTGCCGGAGTAGCAGTTTTCTTTCTTGCCTGCATGTCAAAGGAAGTTGCCGTCTCCGCACTGCCGGGGCTTCTTGCCATTGTTTTATCCTGGGATCGGGATGCTTCTTTATCGGAGAAGCTCCGAAAACGATGGGTATCCTCAGGAAGTTTGATCTTTACCGCGATACTCTTTTCCTTCCTGTTGCTCCGTTTCTTTCTCCTCAACAAGGGAGACAACGGTGGGAAGATACTGGCTGACACTGTCAACTCTCAGGGTATTGAACTGTTAAATACGTTCAGACTTGCACTGACAGCCCTTGGCTTCTATGCAAAAAAGCTGTTTATCCCATGGCCCCTGAATTTTGCGATTGTTCAGATTTCTGCCTATTACGCACTGGCCGGGATCGCGGTGCTTGTTGTTATTGGTTTTCTCCTCTTGAAAAGAGGGGTAGTGCAGGCATTTTTTCTGACCAGCATCTGCCTGGTCGCGCCGGCTCTTCTTGTTTCTGTAGCGAGAATGACATGGACCCCTTTGGCAGAGCGCTATTTGTATGTTTCCTGCGCATTATTCTGCATTGCGGCAGCCGTTGCTCTTTACAAGCTTCTTTTTCATGAAGAATCAGTCGTAAAACAGGCATCCCAGTTTTCCCTGATTGTCCTTTTAACCTTTATCACGTACTCTACGGTAAGCAGGAATATTATCTGGCAGAACAACGTCACCCTGTTCAAGGACACACTGCAAAACTCGCCGGACTTTTACCTGGTCCAGAATGCATTGGCGTTTTCGTTGAGGGAAAAGGGGAGGTTTGATGAGTCAAAGGCTTTGCTCATGTCCATTAAGGTCCCTGAAGGGAGTAAAAGGGGCGGAAAACTCATTGACAGTAATCAGGCAATGATACTCGCCGCACAGGGTGATTTTCACGGTGCAAAAAAATTGCTGCTCCGTAATATAGAGAATTCAGGGATAATGTACCAAACCATATTGGAAAATCTTATTACAGTCGATCTGAACCTTCTCGGGCAAGAAAAAAACAGGAAAAAGATCAAGGTATTGCGGGAAGAGATAGCCGGGTATTTTCACAAACTTCATGAGATGTCAGGGGATCCTTTCTATTATTACCGCTTAGGTCAGTTCTACCTGGATATAGGGAGCAAGTCCGAGGCGCAAATCTATTTTGCCAAAGCGTCCGTGTTGTCAAAAGAAGGTGCCCATTACAAGCTTGCTGCGGAAAAGCTTGCGAAAAAACTGAAATAATGAGCATACTTCCCTACATACGACTCCTTCGCCCCGTGCAGTGGCTGAAAAACCTCATGCTTCTTTTCCCGCCGTTTCTCGGCGGAACCCTGTTGCAGGAGGATTTCATTTCACGGAGCATTTTCCCACTCGTTTCTTTCTGCCTCGCGTCGAGCGCTACCTATGTCGTCAATGATCTCGCAGACTGCGATGCTGATCGGGAGCATCCGGTAAAAATGCGCCGTCCTTTGCCTTCTGGAGACGCCTCGTCTCGCGTTGCTCTCATGCTGGCAGTTCTATTTCTTTTGACAGCGTTATTCCTGGCCGCTTCAGTATCCGGAACCTTTTTCGGACTTCTTCTAGGGTACTTGGTCGTTTCATTTCTCTACTCATTTAATTTCAAGAATTACGCGATAATTGACCTGTTCTGTATTGCCTCCGGCTTCATAATTCGCCTCATTGCAGGAGGTGCGGCATTCGGGGTAACTATCTCGGAGTGGCTTTTCCTGACAGTTTTCCTGCTCGCTCTTTTCCTCAGCACCGGAAAGCGCAACGGTGAACAGAGATCTCTCGGAATGCAGGCAGGACAGCATCGTAAGGCATTATTGGAGTATCCCGCTGGATTTCTGGACGGCCTGCTGTTCATGACCGGTTCGGCCGTGCTGGTTACCTATACCATGTATGTCATATCACGGCAGTCGCCGTTGCTTCTCTATTCAGTTCCCTTGTGTTGTTTCGGGTTGTTGCGTTACATTATGAGGGTCCAGTCGGGCAATGGCGGAGATCCGACTGAATCGCTGACACGGGATCTGCCGTTGTTCATTGTCGGTATTTCGTGGGCAATTCTTGTGGGACTGGGTATATATGGCAGATGAAGTCGAAAATACCGGTATGCACGTCTCCGGTGACAAGTATGATATGCCATATTTCGCCGCCCGACATCAGGACCGTGACCGTCCGGCGCTCTGGTTCTATGAGCGGCTTGTTCGTAGGTGGATACACCCCGGCAGGATTCTGGACTATGGCTGTGGTACGGGCTTTATGCTCAGACGGCTTTCAAGATACTATGAGACCGCAGGCTTTGATCTCTCTTCCGAGGCACGCCGCTCCACAATTGCAAACGTTCCGGGTGTGACGGTTTATGATTGTGAGGGGGATATCCCAGCTTCTTGTTTTTCAGGGATCGTATCCCTTCACGTTCTGGAACATATAGACCGCTCTGTCATTCCGGCAGTTTTGAATCTGTGGAGCAATGCCCTGGTCCCCGGCGGCAGGGTTCTGTGTGTCGTGCCTGATGCGGAAGGACGTGGTCATGCGCTGGCTGGAAACCGCTGGACCGGATTTGGCGACCCAACCCATGTTACTCTAAATGGGCACTCGGAGTGGCAATCCATTTTCACTACGGCTGGTTTCAGGGTTGCATCCATCGGAACTGATGGACTGTGGTGTTTGCCATATCGTGCGGGGAAATCCAAACTTGTCGACGGACTGAAGTATTCATTGCCTACGGCACTCCAGTTCGTCTTGGGACGACTCTTGCTGTCTCCTGGCAGCGGCGAATCAGCTATCTTCCTGCTGGAGAACAACCCCTGAACAAAACGGACGGAAATTGAATGCAAACCGAGTGCACTGCATGAACATCCTGTTTTACCGCCACTCTCTGTTGAGCCGGGGAGGCGACAAAATGATCGTTCTTCAGGCAAATCATCTCGCGACGCTCGGGCATGACGTCTGCTTGATGACAGCAGTGTTGGATACGGTCTTCACTCTCGATCCGCGGATATCCATAAAGATGCTACCTTCGCGGAGCAAAACCCGCACCATCCTCACGGCGGTAACATCTCGTTTTGATGTCGACCTTATAGTGGCTGATATTGTTGCCATGGTTACCTTCCTGTCGATTCGAAACAGGGGCAAGGTCATATGTTACGCCCAGGACTACGATGAATCGTACTACACGGCACGTTTTCACAAAATGTTGGTCAGAGTGCTGTATTTCATCAGCCTGAGACTGTTCAGAATACCGACGATAGCGGTGTCAAATCCTCTCGGGGATCTTCTGTCCCGCCACTTCAAGGCAGATGTCAGGGTTGTGGAAAACGGCATTGACACCTCTAAGTTCTTTCCAGACCCTGACCATGGCCTGATCAGTATGAAGTCTGGACGAAAATCGGTTCTTATCCTTTCGCGAGCAGATCGGAGAAAAGGCTTTGATCTTGCCCGGGAGGTTATCAACCGTATAGCAGAGACTCACGCCGGTTCCATCGAGATATGGACTGTGGGTGAGCCGAATGATGGTTTTTCCCCTGGGGTGTGCCATCGTCACCTTGGATATGTGGAAGAGTTTCGTCTTCGTTCTATCATGAGCAGTGCGGACATTTTCTTATATCCATCGCGTCATGAAGGTTACCCTTTAATGGTGCTCGAGAGTTTTGCTTGCCGTGTTCCGGTCGTAACCACGGATGCAGTACCCTATGCCGAGCATGGTGTCAATTCCTTGGTAAGCAGGATAGAAGACGTGGAATCTTTGACCAGGCATTTACGGATGCTGCTGGATGACGCTCATTTGGCGGAGCGGTTAGCGGCAGCAGGGTACCTCTTTGCCCAGGAGCATTCGCTTGATTCGGCATGCAGGCTGTTTGCAGAAAGTGTCTTGAACGCCCATGATCACTATCACTGAACCCTGTCTCACTGTTCTAATGCCGGTATACAATGGAGCCGGTTTTTTTCTGCGCGAGTCTATAGAAAGCATACTGGCCCAGAATTTCCATGCGTTCGAACTGATTGTTATCAACGACGGGTCGACCGATGGCAGTGGTGACATCATCCGGGAATATGCCGAGATTGATCCTAGAGTCAGGATAATCGAGCTTCCCTGCAATTGCGGCATAGTTGCTGCGTTAAACAAGGGCTTGCAGGAGGCCCGCACCGGACTTATTGCCAGAATGGACTGCGGCGATTACTCATTCCCCGATAGGATTGGACTTCAGTATGGATTTCTTCTCAGCCATCCTGAACATGTTCTGGTCGGCACGCAGGTAGCCTGGACTGATGAGCATGACGTCATACTCCGGGAAACCAGTTTCCCGGAAGATGATACATCGATCCGTTTGAGTTTGTATGCCATGGATAACGTCCTACTGCACCCTACCGTCATGTTTCGACGATTGCCGGAGATTTCCTATCGTGAACGGTCTTGTGCGGAAGATTACGATTTATGGCTAAGGCTTTCACTTCACGGGAAACTGCATATAATCGACAAGCCGTTGCTCAAAGTTCGATTTAATGCTCATGGTACGACCTATTCCCGGAAAATCATGCAAATCAGAACCGTTGCGACAATTCATGCCGAATTCAGGAAATACATTCTTGATGGGGATAGTGGACAGGACTATGCTGTTCCCGTACTGGGGAGACTGGATCTTATCCAGCAGGAGTTATTCCGGCATTGTACGGCCAGGGCACTCTCCTGCAGCAGGACGAAGCCCATGCTTTATGCATTATTCAAACTGCTGTCGGTCGCCTGCTGCCCCTCATACATGCTCTTTCTCATCACGTCAGCACTCCGTAAACTGACAATGAAGCATGACGCAGTATGCAGAAAATATTTACAGTATGGACGGTAACTGCCCGATGGAGGACAAATTCAGTTCCGGCTATTTCGATGTCGTCGTCGAACCGGGAAGAAGTATTCTGCGATACTGGAGCGACCTGTGGAGATTCCGGGAGCTTATGTATTTTCTTGCGTGGCGCGATATTCTCGTCCGCTATAAGCAGACGGTCATCGGCATTGCCTGGAGTGTACTCCGGCCGTTCGTAACGATGATCGTTTTTACGATCGTTTTCGGTAAACTGGCAAAACTTCCTTCCCACGGCCTTCCTTATCCGGTCATGGTTTTTGCTGCAATGCTCCCCTGGCAGTTCTTCGCAAGTTCTCTGACTGAATGCAGTAATTCTCTGATTGAGAATGCAAACATGCTGACGAAAGTGTATTTCCCGCGGATGCTGATACCGGCAAGTTGCATCGCGGTGAGCATCGTCGATTTTGCCATATCACTGGTCATGCTGTCCGGTATGATGGTCTGGTACCAGGTGACGCCTTCGTGGAGAATCATGACTATACCGCTGTTTTTCATGCTGGCGCTGCTTACTTCCCTGGGCTTCGGTCTCTGGATGGCGGCTTTGAACGTAAAATACAGGGATTTTCGCTACGTTGTTCCGTTCATCGTCCAGTTCGGTCTGTTCATTTCTCCAATCGGGTTCAGCAGTTCCATCGTGCCCGAGGAATGGCGGCTCCTGTATTCCCTTAATCCGATGGTCGGGGTCATCGATGGATTCCGCTGGGCACTTCTGGGATCATCTGCCGATATTTCCTGGACAGGGCTTGTCCTGTCCATAGCAGTCGCTCTGCTCGTCGGAATTCTTGGAACCGGGTATTTTAGGAAGACAGAGCATTATTTTGCGGATATTATTTGATCATGACAGTCGTCAAAATAGAAAATTTAGGTAAAAAATATCTGCTTACACACAAGCGGAAAGAGCCGTATCTCGCATTCCGTGATGTTATGTCGGAGCCATTCCGTAGAGTCGGAAAATTTCTTGCAGGCGGAACCATGACTGGTGCAGTGACAGAGAGTTGTGAGGAATTCTGGGCATTGCAAGATGTTTCCTTTGAAATAAGCCAGGGAGAAAAAATAGGAATTATCGGTCGAAACGGAGCCGGTAAATCAACACTACTCAAAATACTCAGCAGAATAGTTGAGCCGACAACCGGGCGAATCGGTATAAAAGGCCGGGTGGCAAGTCTTCTAGAAGTCGGTACCGGATTTCATCCGGAATTGACGGGGCGTGAAAATATCTATCTTAATGGCGCGATACTTGGAATGTCTCGTTTTGAAATTGCTCGTAATTTTGATGAAATAGTCGATTTTGCTGAGGTGGAACGCTTTCTTGATACGCCTGTGAAAAGGTTTTCATCAGGTATGTATGTAAGACTTGCATTCGCAGTTGCTGCACATCTTGAACCTGAAATATTGATTGTTGATGAGGTGCTGGCGGTTGGAGATGCACAGTTCCAGAAGAAATGTCTGGGCAAGATGGAGGATGTTTCCAAAAAAGATGGTAAAACCATTTTTTTCGTCAGTCATAACATGCAAGCAATTCGCCAGTTTTGTAATAGATGCATTTTGCTGAAATCTGGCACTGTTATATCCGATGATAATACCGATACTGTTATTAAAAAATATCTAGATACTACGGCGATAGCTGGGAACGATGAATTACCATTGCTGATTTCAAAACTGCCTCAGGATAGTGTTTTTAAGTTGGAAGATATACGTATATTGCAAAACGGAGAACCAGTTATTAACAAGGCAGAAAATGGTCAACAACTTGAGATTGAAATGCAATATATGTTGTACGAGAGGATAATCGGTTTCAGGATTTTCTTTGACTTGTATGACCGGGATGAAACATTTTTATTTAGAACATTTCATGACGATAGTTATGGAAAGATAGAGTCGATGGGGCCAGGTAGATATGTATCCAGGGGGATTATCCCTGCAAATTTTCTTTCGCCAACAAGTTACGAAATCAGAGTACTTGCAACAATTTATGACGTAAGAATGTGCATTCCATATCCCGGGTTACGAATACCCATCGAAGTCGAACGAACTGGTGTTGTGAACAGGGCATATCTTGCAGAACCTATTCGAGGTAAATTGGCCCCTTTGATTGAATGGACAACGAGCATTATTGAATAATAATCCTTCTGATTGGAGAATATCCGTTGACTCAAAGGTTTTTTGAATGTGTTAGTATATTATGGAAATCCTTACCTTTTTATTTTATTGAATGCAAGACCGTTCAACTTAAGAACGTATCTGAACTGAAAAAAATCTTCAGTTGGCGTTATGACCCTATACTTGACAGGCCTGATATATATGACTTTGACTACGTCGAGGATGTAAATGAACGTCGCATTCGCGATGCCGAAAGCATTGCCGTAGTAATGAGAAACGTCTGTCCACGCATAGCGCTGGAGATTGGCACGGCAAACGGCATGGCAACGGTACTTATGTCTGTCAATTCCCCTGAATCAAAAATTTATACAGTCAATATCCCTCCTGAAGAAATATTAGCAGGCCAAGGAGGGAAGTTGACGACCATGGCTATTGAAAAAGAAAATATAGGAAGAGCTTACAGGGAGCGTTGTCTTGACAACATCACTCAAATATTCGCCAATACTGCTACGTGGAATCCTGATATAGGAACCATCGATGTTGCATTTATAGATGGATGCCATGACACAAACTTTGTTTTCAATGATACAAGAAAAGTCTTACAACACATGAGACCTGGGGGGTTTATTCTCTGGCACGATTTCAATCCTTCCTTGGCAAAACAGTATAACTGGATTCATTCAGTCTGCCGTGGCGTTGAAAAGCTGTATCGTAGAGGGCTGTTGAAAGGCAAAATTTATCATGTCCGCGACTCATGGGTTGGAATTTATCAGGTGCCCAAGCAGTGACCCGCTCCACATCAAAACTTAAATTCTTATACGGCTACTCATGGTTTCCATCGGATGCGTACGGGAATGTACAGGATTTAAATCTTGCCTATATTCGCCAATTGAACGATGCAGGCTTTGATGTAGAAGGTTTTTGTCTCACGCTGGATCCCCCTGGACCCTGCCTCACCTTCAAAAGTCTCGACCGCCGATGGCGTTATGGTGAACGAAAACTCTTGGGCATGTATGAAAGGTTGGAATGTGCTCTTGAGGGGAAGGATGTATTAATCAATGGTTCAGGGATTAATCTTCATCCTGAGTTTGTTGCTAAACTTCCTGTTTTTACTGTGTTTCAATGTTTTGATGATCCGGAAAACTCACATAATCTTTCCCGTCCAGTCGCGGCTGCCTACGATTTGTGTCTGGTCGGCAACATTGCTGAAGTAGAAACATACCACGGTTGGGGCGTTAAAGCTGCAGAGTGGTCTCCCATGGGATTGCAGCCAGCAATCTACGATCCTAACCTTACTTACGAGCAAATTCTTCATGGAGAGAGGGATATAGACCTTTTCATGATGTGTGATCGCCTTTCTCCGTGGAGAAGGGAGCGTCTTGACCTGCTTGCGCAGGCTTTTCCCGATGCTAATTTTTATGGACGTGGTTGGCCTCTCGGTTATCTTCCGAATGATCAGGAGCAGAAATTTCTGCAGCGAGCTAAGATCGGTCCCAATCTGCACAACTCGACAGGTCCCATTAATTACCGAACTTTTTATCTTCCCGCCAATGGCGTAATGCAGGTCTGTGATAACAGGAGTCATCTCGGCAAGATTTACGAATTGGGAAAAGAGGTAATTGGTTTTGATAATGTAAAAGAATGCATTGATCTGTGTCGTTATTATCTGGCGCATGATCAGGAGCGTCGCCAAATAGCAGCAAATGGTTGGAAGAGAGCCGTTACCGACTATACCGAGGATGCCGTTTTTCGCAGAAATGTGGTTCTGATTGAAAAAATGCTAGTAAATCATCGTTGCAGGCCTAGTTCGACCGCTAGCAGAGAACGGCTACATTCTACCTTGTGTGTTGGGCCTCTATATACAACTACGTCATCTTACATCGCCCCGACGAGAAAAGCTCTCGGGACTATTTGTGGGTACATGAAGCAGTATTCAACGTCAGTTGTTAATTGCATTAAAAATTTGGTGCATTTAATTCGGTGATATGATGTTTTGGAACCTGCTTACAAACAAAGTACGTTCACGAAAGCCCAGAATATTGTTGCTAGTAGACAAGCGTGGCTGGGCTTATGATTTTTCGGCCCGGCAAATTGCCTCATCCTTGAAGGATGATTTTTGCTTTGATGTTAAATATGTCAGAGAATCTCCATGGCTTAATCCCTCACGTTATGACTTCGTCTACGTATTTTTCTGGGGTGAAACCTATTATCAAAAGTTCAAATTCCATAATGATAGGGTTGTAAAAGGGCTCTCAAGTCACAGGTGGGAAGATGATCCGCTCTATGGTCCGTGCTCTCCCACTGAGTTTGCAACCAGATATCTGCAAAACAGTCAGGCCGTATTATGTACTTCGCTGCGTTTGCACGAAAGTATCAAGGGCCTGCATCCGCTTATCTATCATACACCGAATGGATTCTCTCCGGACGTATTCTACAGGTACAGAGAGAGAACCGGTCCGATTACCATAGGGTGGGCTGGGAATATTCTGGATGGTGTTAAGGGATATGGGGATATTCTTGAACCCTCATGCAGAGGTCGCTTTCGCCTGCTCGCCGCGTCAGGAAAGATTTCCCATAAGAGGATGAACAGGTTCTATAATCAACTTGACGTATTTGCTGTCACTTCTAGGCACGAAGGCGAACCGTTGACGCTCATCGAGGCTATGGCGGCAGGCTGTTTCCCGGTTTGTACCGATGTTGGTATTGTTCCCGAGTTAATACGGCATGGAGTAAATGGCTACATCGTGAGGGAACGGACGCCGGAGGCTTTTGAAGAAGCATTCCGGTGGTGTGAGACGCATATCGACTTTGTGCGGAATGCTGGAGCAAGAAACAGCAGTGAAATACAAAAAAATCGCAGTTGGGATGTTTGTTCGTCTGTTTTCAGGGAGGTTTTTTCCGAGATATATCAGACGGTCACAAAACCCAAATTCAGAAACGATGACGTGTCCTATGATACATCGTTGCCTAATTTCAAGCTATTCTGCGATATTTTCCACCGTCACGGTCTAGAGCAGCTTCATGGGATCACACTTAGGGGCTGTACGAATACGCTCTACCGTTTCGGCGATACCCCGGTTGAGTATGAAGGATATGATACGCTTGCCAATTTAGATAATAACTTGATTAGGGAGCTTTCCGCCGGTAAAACCTTTGAAGAGCGCGATGACCTCATTGAATATTTGAACTCCGTGCCGGATCAGATAGCATTGCATGGTCTTTACCATACAGATTATACGAAAATGACTTATGATGAACAAAAACTGGAAATCTCACAGGGCATCGATATGCTGAATCGAATTTTTCCGCGAAAGCGAATCAGGTATTTTATCCCGCCCTTTAATAGAAGCAATGAAAATACCGACAAGATTTGCTCCGATCTGGGGCTGCAGGTACTTGGAACGGACGGTGTTCATTTGGAGTCACAGTTAGTCAACCTGTCCTTAAAGAAAAACACATGGTACCGCTATCACCACCATCGTTTTTACCCTGAAAGTTCTTTTTCCTATTATACGTTATCATTGCTGTTGCTTGAGAATGCTCTAGATCATGCACAACAAGTGTAGGCTTGTCATAACGAACGAACTTGTGCGGTTGATAAAGCGATTGGCCGAGGCATACTCTGCCGCAACCGGGGCAGATCCCGCAGAGTATTACGAGCGGTACTATCTCGATATTGCCCCCCATGCTGACGTCATATATAGCGTAGGAGAAGGCTTAGGTATTACTTCAACCGATCGCGTACTTGAAGTCGGCTCGGGTTTAGGTACAAGATGTCTCCTGGGAAATGCTATTTTCGGTGCAGAATTCGTTGGCTTGGAACCTTGTGCAAATACGTATTCAAATCTCAAGGATGCCATCATAGTTTTGAAAGAAGCTAATAAGCATTTAATTTATGAATCTAAATATTCTACAGGCGAGAATACTGGATTAGATGATGAATCTTTTGATCATGTAGTTAGTTTTGAAGTGCTTGAGCATGTTCAGAGCCCTATTGATGTAATCGCAGAAATGTTCAGAGTTCTCAAACCATCTGGCAAGATATTTATATCGTCTTGTAATTATGATTCATTTTATGAAGGACATTTTAGATCTTTACTGATTCCAGTCGCTAACAAACGCTTCCAGAAAGCATATTTCAAGCTGTTAAACAGAAATTCTGATTTTGTAGAAGAAATCAACTTTATTACTAAAAAGCAAATATATGCTTACCTTCAGAGCTCAGGATTCGAAAAAATCAAATTTTATGACAAATACGCAATATCACATTTTGATATGCTGAGTGTTGAATGTCCGGATGAAATATATGCCAAATCTGGTAAAAACAGTGTTAAGTTTATCCAGAAAGTTGTTCAATCAGAGCCAATCAATAACATATTGTCAATATTTAATAGAGAATATAAAATATATGTAACCGCAGAAAAACCCTTACATTGCGTCACTAGCTAACTAGCATGTAATTACCTGAAACGACAGTTGCCTTGTAAAAATACGTACCGTTCGATCAAATATAGTCTGAATGTACAGAATGCAGGTTGCGATTTTTTATGCTTGACTGGATATTGACTATAGGTATGGGGAATTGATTCAGTACTGTGTCGATCATATACAACAGTTGGGACTCCGGAAACCCTATCTGCAACGTTCTAGGGTGATATCTGTCCTGGCCGAACATAATGTGGAGTCATGGTTCCTTTATGCATACGATGAATGGAGAAGCCGTTGGCATATTTGGCGGGGCATTCTCTGGGTAATCAAGAATATCAGTCGGGACGGACGGGTTCTAGAAACTGGTTGTGGATGTGGCTGGAACCTATTATGGCTGGCGGCAAACGGTTTTACTTCCCTTACCGGCATAGATGTTGATTCCGATGCAATTGCTGCCGGCAATGAACTGGCCCATGAGGGAAACTATTCCTTTCATCTTAGGCGCGGTAATGCCCTGCGGTCTGATGAGTATGGAAATACTCCTTTTCACCTGATCCTGGCCCTCAATTGGACATATCACGTACCTGAGTTTGATTTGAAGTTGTTTCTGAACAATTCTGCACAGCACCTCGTCTCAAATGGGGTGCTGATGATTGATATCATTGACAGATCCTTTGACCTTCATCCGAAGAACCGCTTTCTTACATCTGATTGGGAAAAGCCGGAAAATCTCAGGCGCCAGAGTGAATATCTACATCGCTACAAGCATGACGAAATTCAAGAAATTTCTGAATCCTGCGGATTTAGAATCGTTACATTCTTCAGTCGTCAAGAGGTCATTCCAAGAGTCATTTATGCTCTTGCGCGTGGTTGATTCATGTTAGAAGGTAAGAGAATCATATTTCTCCTTCCGAGTCTTGAGCTCGGTGGCGCCGAACGACAGGCGGTCCTGCTTGCCCGCTATCTCCAAACTGAAGCAAATGCTCGAGTTGCGATCTGGGGTATTGAAAGGATTGGCCGTGTTGCTGAAATCTGCAAGGAATACGGCCTTGAGTGGGAACTGGCTCCGTTCGTTGCAACTGGCGCTTATACACGTGATTTGGCAGGCATGTTCCGATTCTTCCGGAAGCTGCGCCGTGCTCGCCCCGACATCATCCTTCCGTATACCTTGATTCCCAATATTCTTTGTGGCCTCGGATGGAAATTAACTCAGGCTCGTCTCTGTATCTGGAACCAGCGTGACGATGGTTTCAATCTCCGAAACGACCTTTTCTACCATCGGTGGGCTGTACGGAATACCTCTTTCATCATTGCCAACAGTTCACAGGGTAGGGATGTCCTCGCAAATGATTTTTCAGTTGAGCCGGGCAGGATAGAAATAGTCAGAAATGGGATAGTGCTGAATGATCCGGTTCATGACCGAACGTGGTGGAGAAGCTGTTTGTCAGTTCGACATAGCGATTTTTTAGCCTGCATGGTTGCCAATCTGCATAAGTACAAGGATCATATAACTCTTATCAGGGCATGGCGCAGGGTTGTTGACATGACAACAGAAAAAGGGATCTATCCGCGCCTTGTTCTTGCGGGTCGATTCGATGGCACAGAAGATGAGGTCAGGTCTGAGATTACAAGTCTTGCTCTGCAGAATCACGTGATTCTTTTGGGGAAAGTTGCTGATATTGGTGGTCTCCTTGAATCGGTGGATATTGGTGTGTTCAGTTCAAATTCGGAAGGGTGTCCGAATGGGGTTCTTGAATGTATGAAGGTTGGACTCCCAGTTGTGGCAACCGATATACCTGGAATTCGAGAAGCAGTGGGCCCATCGGGAATTCGGTGGCTTTCGAAACCACGAGATGCTGAGGAGTTGGCAACATTAATTGTCGAGCTTGTCGCTGACGAAGTAATGCGGCGGGAAGTCGGCGAATTGAACAGAAAACGAGTTGAAAACATGTTCAGCCCCAGGCAAATGTATGAAAACTCTGCGGCTATTCTTTGTAAACACCTCTCTTGTGCAAAACCGAATTAGATGCTAGTATCCACCTTTACAGTCAAGCAAGGAGGGCATGAATGGCGATCATCACCATCTCCCGTGAAATGGGTACGGGTGCGTTCAGTATTGCAAAAGAGGTGGCAAAGAAGTTGAAGTACACCCTTGTTGACGGGGATAAAATTGCAGAAGTCGCACATACGTATGGTCTTTCCAAAGAAATTCTTGAACGGGTGGATGAGAAACCGCCGGTTTACATAACTGCCGAGGACAGGCTTCAGGCAGCAAACCTGAACATGATCGAGCTTATCCTGCTGGATTTTGCCAAGACCGGCAACGTAATCCTCTACGGGCGCGGCTGCCAGGATCTTTTGAAGGGGATGGGCAATACCCTCAGGCTCCGTTTCATTGCCCCGTTCGATGAGCGGGTGGAAAAATTTGCCGAACGCGAATGGATCGATCCGGACCTTGCCCATGAGTTCATCAGGAAGAGTGACCACCAGCGTGCCGGCTTCATTCATTTCTATTTCGACCGGAACTGGAACGATCCTCTCGGCTATGACATCGTCTATAATACATCGGTGCTTTCCGAGGCGGCAATCGTCGATTCCATCGTTGCGGCAGCCCGGGATCCGAAGCTGAAGAATGCCGAGGAATCATCGCTGCGGGTGCTTGACGATATAATACTGGCAAAGAAGATAGAGACCGAACTGCTCCGCAGCGGCAAGATCGAGAGCGTCCACCTGAAGATCATGCCGCATAATGGGACTGTGCATCTGTCGGGCCATCTGCACTCAGACGCAGAGATGGAAGAGGCGATAACCATTGCCAATTCGGTGCCGGGGGTTGTCAAGGTGGTAAATGATCTGCATGTGGTTAATTTCAAGCGCACCAAGGGGTAACGTCAATCCATAGAAGCAAAAAGAGCGACCGGATACATGTTCCGGTCGCTCTTTTTTTGTTAAAGCAGGCGTTGCTTCGGATTAATCCTCCTCGACGTAGTCACCATCTTCATAATCATCGGACAGTTCGTCGAAATCGTCTTCCTCTTCAAGCTCTTCATCGTCGTAGATGAGAGCGTCGGCATCGTCCATTTCCTTGATGTTCTCGAACTTGGCGAGCAGTTCCTCGTTGGTGCAGAAACGCCCGCTCTTATGGTGGCAGGAGTCCAGTTCGCACAGGTCGAACAGCTGGATTTCGCTGCACAGCCTATCAGCGGGAGCAGTTTTTTCTTCCGGCTTTTCCTCCTCCATCAGCAGTTCTCCCCGGCGAAGGCTGCCTGGAATTCGACCGCCTTCTGGACATCCTCGGCACAGCCGATGTAAACAGGTTCGCGGTGGTCGAGCGATTCCGGTTTAACATCGAGAATGGGGATGGTGCCGTTACTGGCTGCGCCGCCGGCCTGTTCAATCAGGTACGCCATCGGGTTCAGCTCGTACAGCAGTCTCAGTTTTCCCTTCGGTGAACCCTTCAGGGCAGGGTAGAAGAAGATCCCTTTTCCTTTCATCAGCACCTGGTTGATATCCGGCACGAATCCGCCTGAGTAACGCAGTTTGCTCCCCTTTTCCTCCAGGTATGAGACGAACTTTTCGGTCCCGGGAGTGTACTTCTTCCGCAGCCCGCCCGGGGCATAGATGTCGCCGTTGGGCGCCATGGTGATGTTTTCCCGCGAAAGGGTGTATTCGTTGAGGGAGTTCATGGTGAACTCGTGGACGCCGTTGCCGACAGAATAGACCATGGAGACCCGCGGACCGTAGAGGATGTACAGTGCAGCCACCTGGTTGCGCCCTTCCTGAAGCAGGTTGCACCCCTTGTAGATGGAGACGATGGTACCGATCGACAGGTTGACATCCACCAGTGAGGACCCGTCCAGGGGGTCATAGGCAACGGAGTAGAGATCCGGTCCATCGGTCTGTGCCTGATAGATATCGTCCATCTCCTCGGAGGCGATATTGCAGACCACGCCGGAATGGGTCAGCCGCTTGCGCAGGATCCTGTCGGAAAGGACATCCAGGGCGAGCTGCTCTTCGCCATAGAGATTCGATGTCCCCGCCACCCCCAGGTCACCGGTTCTGACGGCGTGAATGACGTATTTGCTCGCTTCGGCGATTTCGCAGATAAGATGGATCAGGTTATTGCAGATATTCTGGCTTCTTAGGTGACGGCGAAGATCCAGTTGGAATCTCGATTTACCCGGTTCGCTGCTCATGCATCCCCCCATAAGTTAGATAGTACGTTAAATACTCAAATAGATGATGCTTGGCAAGAAAAAGTTCAGTCTGCCTTTCGGCGTTTCAGTACCGCTATCGATTCTACGTGGGGTGTCTGCGGAAACATGTCCACCGGTTGGATCAGCTCGGCATGATAGCCTGCTGCATGCAGTGTTACCAGATCACGGGCCAGGGACGACGGTGAGCAGGAGACATAGATGATTGCCGGTGCGCCGAGGGTTGCCACCTGCTTCAGAACCTTTTCCTCGCACCCTTTTCGGGGCGGGTTGAGGACAACCAGGTCCGTATGCCCTCCGCTCTCGATGATCCATCGGAGCTGTTCAACCACGTCACCGGCTTCGAATTCGCAGTTCTTGGCACGGTTGATTTTGGCGTTGAGGATCGCATCCTCAACCGCTGCATCAACAACCTCGATGCCGAGCAGTTCCTTTGCACCGGAGGCGAGGAAGAGGGATATGGCACCTATGCCGCAGTAGAGGTCGAGGACGTTCTCTTTTCCCGTGAGGGCCGCAAATTTGCGCACCAGTTCGTAGATGATTCGGGCACTGCCGCTGTTGACCTGGAAGAAGGAGCGGGGAGAGACGAGAAACCTGATTCCGCCTATGGAAGCTTCCAGGCTCGTCTTCCTGGTATGGGGAAAATCCCTGGGGCCAAGGATGACATTGCCGGTGGAAGAGTTGACATTCTGCACAACGACAGAAACTTCCGGCACTTCTTTCAGTACGAGCTCTGAAAGGTGGTGCAGCTCGTTGTAGCTCCTCTTGGCGGTAACAAAGACCACCATGGCCCGGTTCTCGTTTTCGGCGACCCTGACGACCAGGTAGCGGAGCAGTCCCTGTTCCGAACGGGGATGGTAGATGGGGATCTTCCCCTTGATGATCCCCCGCTTGACCACCGCTGCAATCCTGTTGATGAGCGGGTGGTGCAGGGAGCAGTCGGAGATGTCCAGGATGTCGTGACTCTCGCGACGGTAGATGCCGATGATCGGATCGGCAAATTTCCCGGCGATGACGAGCTTGGCGCTGTTGCGATAGTGGAGCTGTTTCGGTGAGGGGAGAACCGGCAGTATCTCGGTGTTGGCGAGGACGGCATAGCGATGGACATGATTTTCCACCAGCCCCTTTTTCCATTCGAGCTGCGCCTCGTACTGCATCTCGATGAGCGGGCAACCGTCACACTCCGGGATGTGGTTGCAGGGTGATTTGCGGCGCACTTGAGAAGGTTCGAGGACCTTCACCATCTCTGCCACAACCCGGTGTTGGCCGGCATGTTCGACCCTGGCGACGACCCGTTCACCGGGGAGGGCTCCGTGTACTCGTACCTGGCAGGTATCGGCAATGCCGACGCCGCAGCCGTCCTCGTCGAGGGCGGATATGGAGAGTTCAAGGGTGCTTCCCTTGGGAAGCTTGGGCACTTTGGCAATAGTCTGTCTTGCTTGCATGGTATGCGGGTGTTTGGCTGGTTTTTTCATAGGTTCAAACTACAAGGAGCCCGTTTGAAATGTCAATGCTAATCTTGCCGCGGGGAAGCGCAACTGCTCTGAATACATGGATATGTTGATAAGTATCGCTGCGGGTAATGGTGGTAAAAATAGTGAATGTCCGCCTCCCTTTCTTGACTTTAGCCATGCAACGCATCTATTATGCTCCGTTATGCGCAAGATCACGAGGCAGATAGCGGTCGGGAATGTGAAGGTCGGTGGAGGTGCACCTTGTTCGGTGCAGTCCATGTGCAGTACCGACACCCGCGATGAAGTCGCTACCCTGGCCCAGATAGGCCGTCTGGAAGAGGCAGGCTGCGAGATTGTCCGCTGCGCCGTGCCCGATCTGGCGGCCGCCGAGGCGCTTGCCAGGATCAAGGCCGCTTCGCCGCTGCCGGTGATCGCCGATATCCATTTCGATTACAAGCTTGCTCTGCAAGTCCTTGCCGGTGGCATTGATGGCCTGCGGCTCAACCCGGGAAACATCGGCGAGCGCTGGAAAGTGGAAGAGGTCGTCCGCGCCGCCCGGGAGCGTCTGGTACCGATTCGCATCGGCGTCAATGCCGGCTCTTTGGAGAAGGAGCTGCTGGAACGCTACGGCCACCCGACTGCCGAGGCGATGGTCGAGTCTGCCCTCGGCCACATACGCATTCTGGAAGATCTGGGCTACGACCAGATCAAGGTGTCCCTGAAGGCATCGGACGTGCCGAAAACAGTCGAGGCCTACAGGCTGCTCTCCGCCAAGGTGGATTATCCGCTGCACATCGGTATCACCGAGGCGGGGACAACCTTCTCCGGCACGATAAAGTCGGCGGTGGGGCTCGGCATCCTCCTGGCAGACGGCATCGGCGATACCCTGCGGGTCTCCCTGACCGGTGACCCGGTGGATGAGGTCAGGGTCGGGTTCGAGATTCTCAAGGCGCTTGATCTGAGAAAGAAGGGGATCAACTTCGTCTCCTGTCCAACCTGCGGCCGCTGTCAGATTAATCTCATCAGGGTTGCTGAAGAGGTTGAGGCGAGACTGCACGGTCTGGATGCCACCTTCACCGTGGCGGTCATGGGATGCGTGGTGAACGGTCCGGGTGAGGCCCGCGAGGCGGATTTCGGCATTGCCGGCGGGAAAGGGGAGGGGCTCCTCTTCCGGCATGGCGAGATTGTCCGCAAGGTAGCGGAAGCCGATCTGGCGGATGCCCTGGTGGAAGAAGTATTGAAGGCAGTGAATAGTGAACGGGGAAGAGAGAATTAAGTATTCTTTCCGCCTTTCACATTTCACCATTCACGTTTCACATTTTACTATTAGAGGTTAAACAATGCGTTACACACAGTATTTTATACCAACGGTTAAGGAAACCCCAGCGGACGCCGAGGTCGTTTCCCACAAGCTGATGCTCCGCGCCGGCATGGTGCGAAAGGTTGCGGCCGGAATCTACAACTACCTCCCTATGGGGCTACGTTCCATCAGGAAGGTGGAGAATATCGTCCGTGAGGAGATGAACCGGGCAGGGGGGATCGAGATACTCATGCCGATGGTGACGCCGGCAGAGCTCTGGCAGGAGTCGAAGCGCTGGGAGCAGTACGGCAAGGAACTCCTACGTCTCAAGGACCGCAAGGACAACGAATTCTGCCTCGGACCGACCCACGAGGAGGTCGTCACCGATATCGTCCGCCGCGAGGTGCGCAGTTACCGGCAGATGCCCCTCAACCTCTATCAGATCCAGACCAAGTTCCGTGACGAGATCCGTCCCCGCTTCGGCCTGATGCGAGGACGAGAGTTCATCATGAAGGACGCCTACTCCTTTGACGTGGACGAGCAGGGCGCCGACATCTCCTACGAGAAGATGTATCAGGCCTACCGCCGTATCTTCGCCCGCTGCGGCCTGAAATTCCGCGCCGTCGAGGCGGATACCGGCTCCATCGGCGGCAACTGGTCCCACGAATTCATGGTGCTGGCCGATTCCGGCGAAGATGCCATCGTTTCCTGCAATGCGTGCGACTATGCAGCCAATGTGGAGAAGGCCGAGTCAAGGCTCATCGAAGCGGTCGAGCACGCGGATCAGCGTCCACTGGAAAAAGTCCACACCCCCGGGAAGAAGAGTATCCAGGAGGTGAGTGAGTTCCTCGGCATCGCGGCGAGCAGTACGGTCAAGATGCTGGTCTGCATGGCCGACAGCGTGCCGGTCGGTGTGCTGCTCCGCGGCGATCACGACCTGAACGAGATCAAGCTCAAGAAAGTACTCGGCTGCGAGGAGCTGGAGATGGCCAGCGACGAGCAGATCACGACAGCCACCGGCGCGCCGGTCGGCTACCTCGGTCCCCAGGGAGTTACCATCCGGATCATCGCCGACCTGACGGTCAAGGGGCTGCGTAATTTTGTTGTCGGTGCCAACGAGACCGACTATCACCTGAAGAATGCCAACATTGAACGGGATTTCGTCATCAGCGAGTACGCCGATATCCGCAACGTCACCCACGGCGACGCCTGCCCCCGCTGCTCCGGGGGGATGCTGGAGATGTGGCGGGGGATAGAGGTCGGCCATGTCTTCAAACTGGGGATGAAGTACTCCAAGGCACTGAACGCCACATTCCTCGATCAGGACGGCAAGGAGCAGATCGTCTTCATGGGGTGTTACGGCATCGGCATCGGCAGGACCGTGGCCGCATGCATCGAGCAGAACCACGATGACAACGGTATCATCTTCCCCCTCCCCATCGCGCCGTTCCACTGTATCGTTTCGGCAATCAATCCAAAGGATGAAGCGGTCAGCTCCGCTGCCGAGGATATCTATGCCCGTCTCCAGGCCGCCGGCGTCGAGATCCTGTACGATGACCGGGACGAGCGCCCCGGGGTGAAATTCAAGGATGCGGACCTGATCGGCATCCCCTTGCGGATCGTCGTCGGTGCCAAGAACCTTGCGGACGGGAAGGTGGAGCTTAAACCCCGCCGTGGCGGCGAGATGGAGCTCCTCTCCATCGATGATGCCGTTACGCGGGTGACTTCACTGGTGCTGGAGGCGCTGGAACTATGACCCGGGAAGAAGCAAGAAAGAAAATTATCTTTGCCATGGACGTGAACGGCATGGCCGAGATTGACAAATGGTCGTCTCTGCTCTCCGGAAAGATCGGCATGTTCAAGATTGGCAAGCAGCTCTTCACCGCCACCGGTCCGGCAGCGGTGAGAAAGGTGCAGGAGAACAAGGGGCGAGTGTTTCTTGACCTCAAGTACCACGACATCCCCAACACCGTTGCCATGGCTACCCTCGAAGCGGCCCGCATGGGGGTTGACCTGGTGAACCTCCATGCCCTGGGTGGCTACGAGATGATGGCTACAACCGTGGAGACCCTGGAGAGGGAGTTCAAGGGGGGGGAGCGGGCCAAGGTGCTGGCGGTCACCATCCTTACATCATCCACCGAGGAGACCCTCAAGGGGGTTGGCATCGACTACCCGGTGGCCGACATGGTGGTGCGCCTGGCAAAGCTGGCCAAGAGTGCCGGTATTGATGGTGTAGTCGCCTCTCCCCAGGAGGTCGGGCTGATCCGAGAAGCCTGCGGCCCCGATTTCCTTATTGTTACCCCCGGGGTACGGCCGGCTTTTGCGTCGGTTGACGACCAGAAGCGGATCATGACCCCCGCCGGGGCTGTTGCTGCCGGGGCCGACTACCTGGTGATCGGCCGCCCCATCAGTGCTGCTTCCGATCCGGCTGAGGCCGCCGGTCTGATCATCGATGAAATCATGGCAGTCGGTTAGTGTGACATTGCTTGCGGCAGCTGCATGCGCCTGCATTCGTGCTGCAAGTCTCTTTCTGCACTTCTAGGCTCTTTACGCTGCAGCCGATAAACTCGCCCTTCGGGCTCAGACAGTATCGGCTGCTTACGCTTCATTTCGCCAAGAAGTGCGACGAAATAGCCTTTAAGGCACTCATTCCGGCATCATGCAGTTGCCGGTCAAGAAAGGTAACAGTATGCAGGAAGAGATAATCTACGGCATCAATCCCGTTAAAGAGGCCCTTCGCGGAGAGAGAAGGGCCTTCGAGCTGTTCGTCGCCGAGGGGACATCGGATCAGCGGGTGGAGAAACTGCTCAGGCTGGCGTCTGAGGCAGGGGTGCCGGTTAGGCGGCGCAAGCGCCAGGACCTGCAGCGGCTCTGCGGCACCGATCACCACCAGGGGGTCGCCCTGCGCATCGAGGCGTTCTCCTACGCCGATTTCGACGACGTGCTTGCCGCGTGGCGGCAGAGCGGGGGTGAGGGGATCTTTGTCGTGCTCGATGGTATCCAGGACCCGCACAACCTCGGTGCCCTGATCCGCACGGCCGCCTGCGCCGGTGCCAGCTGCGTGGTCATTCCGAAGGACCGGGCCGCCGGGGTATCGCCGACGGTGGAGAAGGTCGCGGCCGGTGCTGTTGAAACAGTGCCGATTGTCCAGGTGACCAACGTCGCCACCGCCCTGGAGCAGTTGAAGGATGCTGGTTTCTGGATCTACGGCGCCGACGAGAAGAGCAGGGAGACGCTTTACCGGCAGAAGCTGACCGGCAATATCGCCTTTGTCATCGGCGGGGAGGGGGAGGGGATCAGGCCGCTGGTGCGCAAGAAATGCGACGTGCTTTTCTCCATTCCCCTTAGCGGCGGGGTGAGCTCCCTCAATGCTTCGGTTGCCGGTGGTGTTGCCTTATTTGAGGCGGTTCGGCAGAGACTCTTGAAGTGATGCTTTAAGCCCTTCCGTCAGGGTTGGATATTTCAGTTGTACCCCCAGCTTGGTGAGCATCTTCGTGTTGTCAATCCGGCGTGACTCGGTCATATAGCCAAACATTAGGGGGGTCATGGCTCTCCGTGCCTCGACCAGCGGCACCTGGGGGAGACGCTCAAGGCCGAGCTGGTCGGTGATGGCGTTGAAGTAACCGGTCATGGTGCTAGTTTCGCCATCGCAGACGTTGAAGATGTCGCCATCCTTTCCCCTGTCGATTGCAGCCAGGCATATGGTTGCCAGGTCGTCGGCATGGATCCGGTTGGTGAAACCGGCCTCTGCTTCGCACAGGAGCGGATGACGGCCCGCTATCCTGTCCATGGGAATCCTCCCCGGCCCATAAATTCCCGCCACCCGCAGAATCACGACCGCAACTCCCTTTTCCCTGCCCCACGCCCTGAAGCGCTCCTCGGCATCCAGGCGGCGTTTCCCCGTATGGTTAGACGGATTTGCCGGCCGCTCCTCGGTCACCAGTTCGTTTCCGCAGTCCCCATAGACACTGGTGGCGCTGAGGTAGACCAGCTTCTCCGGTTCGCTGCCGCTCCTGATCGCGGCAAGGAAGTTCCTTACCCTGGTATCCTCGATGCCGCCACCGGGCGGGGGGGCGGAGTAGAGGACGGCTGACCCAGCAAGATCTAGGGGGGGGATGGCCTCGCGATCGTCAAGTTCGCCGTGCAGAAAGGTTGTCGCCGTGTCCCGCAGGCCTGCACATTTACTCATTCTCCGTGACAGCGCACTTACCGATATCCCATTATCGAGGGCCAGTCTGGCTACCCTTGAGCCGATGTCGCCGCAGCCGATTATGTAAAGGTGTGTGAAGTCCATGAATGTGTCCCCCCGATGATAAGCCGTCGCCGGTATACTACCCGATTTATCGTTTCTGGCAAGAGTCTATCCACTGACGATCGGATATTTCATCACTTGACAAACAGGCAGTTATTGAGGATTAGTCATACAGCCATGAATCTTTTCGCCGAGAAGAAGATACTGACCGTTTCCCAGCTGACCTCCCTTGTCAGGGGGGTGCTGGAGGAGAATTTCGAGCATGTTTGGGTGGAGGGGGAGGTGTCGAACCTTTCTTCCCCGTCATCGGGGCATCTCTACTTTACACTCAAGGACGGCGGGGCGGCGCTGCGCTGCGTCATGTTCCGCGGCTCTGTCAAGGCGCTCCGCTTTCGCCCCGCTGATGGCATGAAACTGATCGTCCGTGGTCGCTTGACCGTGTATGACCAGCGGGGCGATTACCAGCTTCTGACCGAATACATGGAGCCACAGGGGGTTGGTGCGCTGCAGCTTGCTTTCCAGCAGCTCAAGGAGCGGCTCGGCAAGGAGGGTCTCTTTGCCGAGGAGCTTAAGAAACCGCTTCCGCTCCTTCCCCGCACCATCGGTATCGTCACGTCACCAACGGGCGCCGCGGTCCACGACATGCTCAACGTGCTCGCCAGGCGGCACGCCGGGCTGCATATCCTGATTGCGCCGGTGAAGGTGCAGGGGGAGGGGGCTGCTGCGGAAATCGCCGCGGCTATCAAGGATTTGAACCTTTACCCCGGCGTGGACGTGATCATCGTCGGCCGGGGGGGCGGCTCGATCGAGGATCTCTGGGCGTTCAACGAAGAGGTCGTTGCCCGGGCGATCTTTGCGTCACGGGTGCCGGTTGTCTCGGCTGTCGGACACGAGGTCGATTTCACCATTGCGGATTTCGTCGCCGACCTTCGGGCTCCCACCCCCTCGGCTGCTGCCGAGCTGGTGGTGGCGAGCAAGGCGCAGCTGGTGGCCGACTGCACGGGCCTGGAGCGTCGCCTGCGTCTGGCCATGGGGCAGCGGCTGGCGACCGCTCGGGGGGGGGTGCTGCTGGCGCAGCGCTCACTCAAGGGTCCGGAACTGGTGATTACCAGGCTCTGGCAACGGGTTGACGAGCTCACGCAGCGTGGCGACGCTGCTGTCGGCCAGTCCCTGGCGCACTTCCGCCATGAACTGCGTCACCGGCAGACCCTGCTGCAGCACAATGCGCCGCTCTATCGGATTCGGAGCCTGCGCGAGCGTCTCGCTCACCTTGAGCTGCGTGGCAGCGGGGCTGTCGGCAAGGCTCTCGGTGCATGCCGTGCCGGCTTGTCGGAACGTGTAGCCAGGCTTGAGTCGCTCTCCCCGCTGGCCGTTCTCGGACGAGGATTCGTCGTCGTGGAGAAGCTGCCGGCTCGGCGCATTGTAAAAAGTATCAGGCAGCTCAAGCCTGGCGATCGACTGCGGCTTCGCCTGAGCGACGGGGTTACCACCTGCTGTGTCGAGACTGTTTCTGCGCAGGAACTGGAGATGCTTGACTCCCCTTCTCCCCGTGGTTAGAATAAATTCTTTTGACCGGAGGGCTCATGGCCGCGGAAAAATTTGAAACGTCGCTGAAAAAACTGGAAGATGCCGTCAATCGTCTGGAGAGCGGTGAACTCCCGCTGGAGGATTCCCTCAAGGTGTTCGAGGAGGGGATCAAGCATGCGGCCATCTGCTCGCGCAAGTTGAACGAGGCAGAGAAACGGGTCGAATTGCTTGTCAAGCAGCGGGATGGAAGTTTCGTCAGGGAAGAATTTATTGCCGACGATGACCTATGAAGGGAAAGTGGCCCGTATGGATTTAAAGCAGTACATAAAAGATCGTTGCCAACTTGTTGATAAAGAGCTGGACAGGGTTATGCCTCTTGGCGAGGAGCTCCCTTTTTCCCTGCACCATTCCATGCGCTACTCAACCTTTGCCGGTGGCAAAAGAATCCGGCCGGTTCTGCTCCTGGCCGCCTGCGAGGCGGTCGGGGGGGATGTGTCGCGGGCGGTCTCCGCTGCTGCTGCCATGGAGATGATCCATACCTACTCGCTGGTGCACGATGATCTTCCTGCCATGGACAATGATGATTTTCGCCGCGGCAACCCGACCAATCACAAGGTGTTCGGCGAGGCGGTGGCTATTTTGGCCGGGGATGCCCTCCTGACCCAGGCGTTCATCCTGCTCAGCAGCCCGGAACTGGCCTCGGTCGCGCCTCCTGCCACCATCCTGCAGGTTATTCATGAAATTGCCTGTTGTGCCGGGTCCAAGGGTATGGTCGGCGGTCAGGTGGTTGATATGGAGAGTGAAGGGAAAGCCGATATCGATCTCCCCACGGTACAGTACATCCATATCCATAAGACCGGTGCGCTGATAAAGGCTTCGATCAAGTCCGGGGCACTGCTGGGGGGGGCACACGAAAGCCAGCTTGAGGCTCTTGTCCGTTATGGTGAGGCGATCGGGCTGGCCTTCCAGATCGCCGACGACATCCTCGACATTGAGGGGACAACGGAGGAACTGGGGAAAGACGCGGGGAGCGACCAGGCGAGGGGAAAGGCAACCTACCCAGCGGTTGTGGGCATTGCCGAGGCGAGGCGCAGGGCGGCCGAGCTGCTTGAAATGGCGCTCGAATCCCTCGCGGATTTTGACAACCGTGCCGATCCCCTGAGGGAGATTGCCCGGTACGTCGTGGCACGAAAGTCATGAATAATGCATAGGATCATCGATTCAATCAATTCGCCAGCCGATCTGGGTAGTCTCTCCTTTGTACAACTGGAACGGCTCGCATCCGAGATCCGGCAGCTGATCATTACCACTTGTGCGGCCAATGGCGGCCACCTTGCTCCCAGCCTGGGGGTGGTGGAGCTGACCCTTGCCCTGCACCGCGTCTTCCGCTCCCCCGAAGACCGGATCGTCTGGGATGTGGGGCATCAGGCATATGCCCACAAGATCATCACCGGACGGCGGGATCGTTTTCACACCCTGCGAACGCTCGGGGGGATCAGCGGTTTTCCGAAACGAGCCGAGTCCCCCCATGACGTCTTCGATGTGGGGCACTCCTCCACCTCCATTTCCGCAGCCCTGGGGATGGCGGTCGGACGGGACCTGGACCGGAGGAAAAGCAAGGTGGTGGCCGTCATCGGCGACGGTTCCATGACCGGCGGCATCGCCTTCGAAGGGCTCAACCATGCCGGCCATCTCAACAAGGACCTGGTGGTGGTCCTCAACGACAACGAGATGTCCATCGCCGAGAACGTCGGTGCACTGTCCGATTTTCTGAGCCGAACCATTACCAACGAGTTTGTCCACAAGATCAAGAAAGATATGGAGAGTTTCCTTGAGGGGCTCGACAATTTCGGCAGGGGAGCACTCAAGGTGGCCAAGCGGGCCGAGGAGTCGCTCAAGGGGATCTTTACCCCCGGCATGCTCTTCGAGGCGTTCGGGTTCGAATATATCGGCCCGATCGACGGTCACGATATCCGCCGTCTCCAGGAGACTTTCGAGAGGGTTCGAAACTTCGATGATGCGGTGCTGATCCACGTGCTGACCAGGAAAGGGAAGGGGTACCCACCGGCGGAGAAGAACCCGTCACTGTTTCACGGCATCGGCCAGTTTGATGAAAACAGCGGCAAAGTGCTCAAGGGGAAGGGGGGAGCCTCCTCCTACACTGCCATCTTCGGCGATACCCTCTGCCGGCTGGCCGCAGAAGATGACGCCATAGTCGCAATGACCGCGGCCATGCCGGACGGGACCGGGCTCTCCCCCTTTTCCCGTGATTACCCGGAGCGCTTTTTCGATGTAGGTATTGCAGAGCAGCACGGGGTAACTTTTGCCGCCGGTCTGGCCGCCGACGGTCTGAAACCGGTCTTCGCCGTCTATTCCTCCTTTCTGCAGCGTGCTTATGACCAGGTGCTGCACGACGTCTGCCTACAGAACCTGCCGGTGGTCTTTGCCATAGATCGCGCCGGGGTGGTCGGCAGTGACGGTCCCACACACCACGGGGTCTTCGACCTGGCATATCTGCGCCACATGCCGAACATGACTGTCATGGCGCCGAAGGACGAGAACGAGTTGCAGCACATGCTCCACAGCGCCATCAGCTACGGCTCGCCGACAGCTCTTCGCTACCCGCGTGGTAACGGTATCGGTGTCCCCCTTGATCAGGTTTTCAGGATGCTCCCGCAGGGGAAAGGGGAAATCCTCCGGGGGGGAAAGGATGGCGCGATCCTGGCGGTCGGAACCATGGTCTGCCCCTCGCTGGAGGCGGCCCTGACCCTTGCCGATGAGGGGATCGACATTGCCGTGGTTAATGCCCGGTTTATCAAGCCGCTTGACCGCGAGCTCATCCTTGACATGGCGAGAACCGGCCATCTTTTTACCGTCGAGGAGAACGTCCTTCAGGGGGGATTCGGCACGGCCGTGCTGGAACTGCTCGAGGAGGCCGGTCTCTGTTCGGTCTCGGTCACAAGACTCGGCTATCCTGACCGCTATATTGAGCAGGGTGAGCAGGCCGAGTTGCACCACCTGCATGGTCTGACATCTGTCGGTATCTGTGCACGGGTCAGGTCAATCCTGCACCGCCCGTAAGCCGGTACGCCCTTTCTCCAACCAGCACACGGTAACCTTTCCATGATACATCGAACTGCGCTACTTCTGATCGTCTCACTGTTTGCTGCACTCTCCTGCGGTGCGGCACTCGCCAACGACCCGTTCACCCTGAACGAGTATGCCATCGGCCTGATGGAGAAGGGGGAGCACGACAAGGCGTTGGAGCAGCTGCAGAAGGCTTACAGCATGTATCCGTACGATGCCGTGCTGAAGAAAAATCTGGCGGAGGCATACACCTTTGTCGGCCAGCGCAGGATGAAGGAGAACAACTACGAGGCCGCCGCAGCCAGTTTCGACCTCGCCAGAGAGCTGTTTCCTGATACACCACGCTACTACGTGTTCCGCGGCATTGCCCTCTACTATGCAAAATTTCCGGATGCCGCCCAGAATGAACTGGAACGTGCCCGTTCCATGGGGGGGGATTCCCCTGAAATCCTCTATTATCTTGCCCGGATCCAGTACGATGCCGGCAATCTCGGCCAGGCCCAGGAGTTCCTTGAAAAGACGCTTGCCCTCAAGGCGGATTTCCCGGCCGCGGTCGAACTGGCGGCCAAGGTCAGGCGGGAGGTCGAAGTCGAAAAGTCCATGGACAAGGGGTACAGTTCAAGGTTCGTCATTTCCTATGATGTGTCGTCCCGTTCCCCTATTGCCGGGGAGATCCTTTCGGTGCTGGAGGATGCCTACAGCACTGTCGGCAGAGACCTGTCGCTCTTTCCGGCAATGCGCATCCCGGTGATTCTCTACACCCGCAAGGACTTCAGGACAGTCACCGCCGGGCCCGACTGGTCGGGAGGATTGTACGATGGCAAGATCAGACTGCCGGTAGGTGGGGCTGAGCAGTTGTCCGACCAGCTCAAGGGGGTGCTCTACCACGAGTATACCCATGTGGTCGTTCAGGAGCTGACCCATGGAAACTGTCCCACCTGGCTCAACGAGGGGTTGGCCGAACTGCAGGGGCGTAAAATCTTCAATCAGCCCCTGGGAGAACTGGGCAAGGCGGTAAAACAGTCACAGTATATCCCGTTCAGCCGTCTCGAAAAGGGGTTTACGGACCTGGCAACACGGGAGGCTGCGCTCGCCTACCAGCAGAGCTATTCCCTGGTCAATTTCATGGTGACCTCATACGGTTGGCCGAAGGTCAGCGAGATCCTCATTAGCCTTGGAGCCGGGATGAATATTGCGGATGCAGTGAAAAAATCGCTGGGGGACTTCGGTCTTGATTACGAAGGCATGCTTGCCGAGTGGCGCAGCTACATGCAACGGGAGTTTGGTGGTTAGGCATCGTCGCCTGCCAACTAGATATGATGACTATTGACTGGAAGCAGAGTCTGAAGGAGAGCGTTGTCGATCCGGCGGAACTGGCGGAAATACTTCACCTTGACCAGGACGAGATAGCTCCGGTTGCCCGGTGTTATCCGCTGCGCATTACCCGCCACTATCTCGGCCTGATCAGGGAAAAGGATGATCCGATCTGGCGTCAGTGTGTCCCCGATGAACGGGAGTTGCAGGATCTTTGCTCCCTGCCCGATCCGCTCAATGAACAGGACTTGAGCCCGGTGCCCGGCCTCATACACCGCTACCCTGACCGGGTGGTCTGGCTGGTCTCCAACGTCTGCGCCGTCTACTGTCGTTTCTGCATGCGCAAGCGTCAGGTCGGCTGCACAGCAGCGACGGGGGCTCCGGCCGATATGGATGCGGCCCTGAGGTATATCCGCGAGAACGGTTCAATCCGCGATGTGATCCTTTCCGGTGGCGACCCGCTCCTTCTGGGCGACGACCGGCTCGCAGAGATCCTTGCTTCGCTGCGGTCGATACCCCATGTGGAGATTATCCGCATCGGCAGCAGGATTCCCGTGACCCTGCCGGAGAGGATTACTCCCGAGCTCTGTGTCTTGATGAAACGATATCAGCCGATCTATATCAATACCCATTTCAACCATCCGCGGGAAATCACCCCCCGGAGCCGGGTTGCCTGCGCCATGCTGGCCGACGCCGGCGTCCCCCTCGGCAACCAGACCGTGCTGCTGAACGGGGTGAACGCCGACCCGGCCGTCATGACGGAGCTCTTCCGTGCTCTCCTTGCCATGCGGGTAAAACCGTATTACCTGCATCAAATGGATCTGGTCAGGGGTACCCATCATTTCCGCACCAGGGTGGAGAAGGGACTGGAGATCATGACTTCGCTGCGTGGACATGTGTCGGGGATGGCGGTACCCTACTATGTGGTGGATCTGCCGGGTGGGAAGGGGAAGGTGCCGCTGCTTCCGGGGTATGAACGGGGCAATAGTGGTGCCTACCGGTTGACGACCTACACTGGAGAGATTGTCGAGTACCGGGAGTTATAGCTCTTCGGGTGCAAAGGGGACAACAGCGTCGATGGCTTCCGCTCCGGTAAGGAGCATGATCAGCCGGTCCATGCCGAGGGCGATACCTGCCGACGGCGGCATGTTCTCCAGTTCGGCAAGGAACGGTTCGGGCATGGGGTAGGGTGATTCGCCACGACCTTCCCGACTGGCAGCCTCTTCCAGAAAACGCTGCCGCTGTTCCACGGCGTCTGTCAGTTCAGAAAAGGCGTTGGCCAGTTCTATGCCGGCAATGTAGAGCTCGAAACGTTCCGCTACCGAACTGTCGTCTTGCTTCAGTCTCGCCAGTGCGCTCCGCTGTGCCGGGTAATCGCAGATGAATGTCGGCCTTTGGCAGCCGAGTTGCGGCTCTATGGCAACGGTCATCAGTTCGTCGAACAGCCCGTCCTGCAGCGCCTTTTCCATTGTCGTGCCGGTATAGCGCCGGAAAGCCTCCCTGACCGTTATCCTTTCCCATTCGCCGCACAGATCGACACGTTGACCCTGGTAGTCTATGGAATTCTCCGCGTTGCAAACAGAAGCAACAGCTCTGATCAGTGCGACACAGTCGGTCATCAGGTCGGTATAGTCGCTCTGGGCGCGATACCATTCAAGCATGGTGAATTCGGGCAGGTGACGGCTCCCCCGTTCGCCACTGCGCCAGCAATGACAGATCTGGAAAATTTTCGGGTAGCCTGCGGCAAGAAGCCGCTTCATGCAGAGTTCCGGAGAGGTGTGCAGATAGAGATCGCCGGCCCGGATGGCATCGATATGCGCTTCGGGTGCCGGGGCGGGAATAAGAAGAGGGGTATCCACTTCCAGATACCCCTCCTTGCAAAAATATTCTCTTGTCTGCTGCAGTATTCTTGCCCGTGCGGCCAGCCGTGACGCCTTTCTGGCCAGTGACCAGTTAATGCTCAAGGTTTAGCCTTTCACGCGGGTCGAGTATTCGCCGTTCCTGGTGTCGATGACGATCAGTTCGCCCTCTTCGATGAACGGCGGAACGCGAAGCACGTATCCGGTCTCGACGGTAGCCGGCTTGGAGTCGCTGCCGGAGGTATCCCCCTTGACCCAGGGATCGGTCTGGGTAACGCGCAGGTTGACGAAGTTGGGTACATCGACGGCAATGGCCTTGTCCTTGAAAAGGAGAAGGTCGACCGGCAGGTTGTCGATCAGGTAGTTTTTGGCATCGCCGACCGCTTCCTCGTCCATGCGGTACTGCTCGTAGTTCTGGTTGTCCATGAAGACGTAATGTTCGTCCTCTTTGTAGAGGAACTGCATCTTCCTGTCTTCCAGGCTTGCCGGTTCGAAGGTTTCGCCGGAGCGGTAGGTCCGGTCGAGGATGCTTCCTGTGATCATGTTGCGCATCTTGGTGCGATAGAGCGCCTGACCCTTGCCCGGTTTTGCGAAGTCAAAGGCGATGACGAGGTACGGGTCACCGTCCAGGGTGATTTTCAGCCCTTTTTTCAGATCTGCGACAGTATACATTGTTGATCCTTTTCAAAAAAATAGGGAGAGCAGGGCGATGCCGCTCTTCCGATAATTACGTATTTGATTGGTTCACGTGTTATTTGACGCGGTAGGTAATTCTGCCGCGGGTGAGGTCGTAGGGGGAGAGTTCGACGGTAACCTTGTCACCCGGGAGAATCTTGATGAAATATTTGCGCATTTTGCCGGAGATGTGCGCAAGCACGATGTGGTCGTTTTCCAGTTTGACGCGAAACATGGCGTTGGGGAGCGGCTCAATGACGGTTCCCTCTACTTCAATGGCTTCTTCTTTACTCATAACGTGCCTTTATCCCCGCATCAGTTTAATTTAATGTGCAAAACTCCTTTACTTTACAGAGAATGCGAAGTAAATGCAAGCCGGATTTATGTTTTTCAGCCGATAAATAGCTTTACATGTTTAATCCCGCCGTTGTATTTTTCAAGTGAATAGTATTCCTTGCGGAGAAATGCGTGCAGCCAGCAGATATATACAGTCAGTTGAAGCTGGACAACGGCCTGGAAATCATTATCAGGGATCTGACCAGAGTCTATTTCGGCGATTACCATCTCGTGCGGTTGGAGATCGTCTGCCGGATGGGGAAAGATTCTGAAACCGATGCCGCTTTCGGTCCCACCGGTGATAATCCCGCCGAGTTTCGTCGCATTGTCGAAAAGATGGGAGTTCCGTCCGCGGAAATTGAGGCGGCCAGGGAACTGCTCATACAGGATTTCCTCAGCAATTCGCTTGCCTATCTCAGTGCCGCGGATTTTCCCGCAAAACTTGCCCGGTCCGTATCGCGGCAGCCGAAGAAGATTGTCCGAACTTTTGCGGAGAAAAAATAATAGATGCCGAATCTGTCGATAGACAAGCTGACATTCGGCGGCGCCGGTTTCGGCAGGCTCGATGGCAAGGCCTGTTTCGTCCCCTTCACGGCTCCGGGCGATCGTGTGGATATCGCCGTTACAAAAAACCGAAGTTCCTATCTGGAAGGGACCGTCAAGCGCATCGAGTCACCCGCGGACTGCCGGATAACGCCTGTCTGTCCGGTTTTCGGCAACTGCGGCGGATGCAACTGGCAGCATGTCGGCTACGAAATGCAGTGCCGCCAGAAGGAAGAGATCTTTGCCGAGACCATGTGGCGGATCGCGCGGATCGACAGGGGTGTCATCGCTCCTCTGCTCGCAGAAAAGGAACCCTTTGCCTACAGGCAGCGGATACAGCTGAAAATATACTCTACCGGTGGTCGGCTTTCCCTCGGTTTTTATCGCCACGGATCCCATTACGTCGTTGATCTCCAGGATGGCTGCGCCATAGCACGTCCTGAGCTCAACCGGGCAATTTCCGAGCTGCGAGCAATCATTGCCTCTTCTCCTGAACCGGACAGGATTCCCCAGGTGGACCTGTCTGCAGGCGAGGATGGTACTGTAGCAGCACTTGTTCATTTTATCGGCAAAGACCCCGGAGCCTTGCACGATCACCTTGCGGGACTGCAGAAAGGCATGGAACATATTGATGCCGTCTTCCTGCAGGTGGGTCGGAAGGATTCGATCAAATCAGTTTTCGGCCCGCAACTGTTGGGATATAATCTGACCTCCGCAATCGGTGACGAACTGTCCATGACCTACAGCGCTGACAGTTTTTCCCAGGTCAATTTCCGTCAGAACCGGCAGATCGTGGATGCGGTGACGGCGTGGACGGCAACTCGTCCGGTGAATACGGTCCTGGATCTTTACTGTGGTAACGGCAACTTTTCCCTCCCCCTCGCATGTCGGGCAGCTACTGTTCTCGGGATGGAGTCCTACAACAGATCCATTGAACTGGCCAGGTATAATGCCCGGCATAACGGCATCGGAAATGCGCGTTTCATCTGTGAGGAGTCGACAGCGGGTGTGAGGTCGCTGGCAGGGGAGGGGAAGGTCTTTGACCTGGTCCTGCTCGACCCACCTCGTAGCGGTGCCGATGCAGTTGTCAGAAATCTGCATCTGCTTCAGCCGGAGAACCTCATATACATATCCTGCGATCCCCCCACTCTCGGGAGGGACCTGGCTCTGCTGCAGAAGGGTGGCTTCAGGGTCGAACGTATTCAGCCGGTTGACATGTTCCCGCAGACATATCATCTGGAAAGTGTGACATTTCTTCAAGCGGTCTAAAGCCGGACCGATCATGGGAGGACCGATGTTTTTCAATAAGTTTTTCAAGAAGAATTACAAGCAGTTGCGTGAGACAGGTGACGCTCATCTTGCTGCCGGACGCTTTGCCGATGCCAGGCTCAGTTATCAGGAGGCACTGGAAGCCGTGACTACTGCCACTGACCCTGAGTCGGAGCGGAACTACCTTGCTTCCAGGATTTCCCAGTCCGGTAACAGACTCGCGGAGATGAACATAACCGAGGCGGAGGCCGCCATCCGGGGGGGGGATGTAAAGAAGGGACAGGATCACGTTTCCCTGGCTCTTGGGTTGGCAGATGACGTAACTATACGGGAAAAGGCTGAAATGCTGCTTCGCCAACAACCCGAAGAAGGGGTTGTGAAGAGCCATGATCATAAACGCAGCGGTCATCACGGGAGCCATGGCTGTTCCAGTTGTTCATCGTCCCATGGCGGTGGAGGCTCTGATTTTACGCCGGATTTGCCCGAGCACATGCAGAGCGAGGAGCAATTCCAGTTGCTGATACATACGCTGCCCGGCAATCTCCCGAAGAGATATGAAGCTTTAGGAGAGAAATTTGCAAAAGCATATCTTCTTGCCCATTCTGATGATCTGAAAAGTGCCCTTGCCCTGTATAAGGAGTTGCTGTCCCTAGGGGAAAATGACATACTCCTCTGCGAGATTGCACTTCTGGAATACCGTCTCGGCATCCCGGGCAGATGCGAGTCCCTGTTGCTGCGGGCACTGACTCTTGATGATGGCAACCCGCTGGTCCACCTCAGCCTTGCCCAGCTTTATATCGACACGCGCAGATTTTCCGAATCTGTCCCTGTCCTTGCCGGCATGATGGAACGGGAAATACTTCACGACCAGGCAATGTTGATGCTGGGCGATGTTTATGCAATGATGGGTCGGGCCGATGAGGCCATCGAAACATACACCAGGGGGTTGCAACTCCCGGCACTGAAGAAAGTTTCCGCCGAGAGACTGGTTCAGGTCCTGACCGCACAGAACAGAACCGAGGAAGCGGCATATCTTTTCAAGACCTATCTCAAGGGGTGCTGTTGATACCCATTCCATTTAATCAACTGTTACAGGAGGTTGTTGATGAACAAATCGGAGCTTATAGAAACCCTGGCGGAAAAAAAGGGGATTTCCTACAAAAAGTCGGAAGAGATCATTAATACCATTTTCGACTCATTGAGTGAGGCCATGCTTGCCGGTGACAGAATCGAGATCAGGGGTTTCGGCAGTTTCGTGATTAACGAATACAAGTCATACACCGGCCGTAATCCGAAAACGGGCGAGTCCATTGATGTCAAGCCAAAGAAACTGCCGTTTTTCAAGGTTGGTAAAGAGTTGAAGGAAAGAGTAGCCGGGGTATAGGTTTTATCGATTCCTATGAGATTACGGCTGTCAATATTCATACTCATTGTGCTGATCGGTTCGCGGAAACCTGCTCTTGCCAATCCGACACAGTACGGTTCCAGTGGTTTGCTGCATATTGCGACAGCTGACACCCTCGATTCGGCGAACATCTGCGTCGGGGTCTGGGGTAACTGCAGCAAGACTGATCGTTATGGCATAAATTCCATTATGCCGGTGACCCTTACCCTCGGTATTGGTACCTTCTGGGAGATTTACGGCACCTATCCCAATGTGTATATCAATGATGAAACCCAGTATTCGGGTCGTGGTACCGCGGATGTGGGCACCAAGCTGCGTGTTCTCGGGAAGCGGAGCGGCGACTACAAGCTGGCGGTCGATTACCGCATGAGCAGGTATGTCGATGAAGATGCGAAGTACAACGGAATTACCGATATGGGGGTAAGGCTTATTGCATCCCTTAAGGCTGACGCCATTGCCGCCCATGTCTATGCCGGCTACATGTCAAATGGAGAGTCGAGGGATGTGGTGAGCGGGCTCAGGTCGGACACCGAATACCCATTCGGCGTGGGGGTTGAGTTCGCACCAACCACCCGGTCCAAGCTCACCCTCGAATACACCGCAGCCGATTCTGCCAATTTCGATGCTCCTGTCGAAACATCCCTCGGATATCAGTACTACATTACCCCTCACCTGACCGCCAACCTTTCCTATGGTATCGGGTTAAACGATATATCGCCAAACTGGCGTGTTGTTTTCGGCCTTACCACCTGTCAGGGGGTCGGTGCCTACATCAAGCCGATACCCGAAGTCAGCAGGAAAAAAGGGGATGCTCAGGCAGGCCGGGGCCTGGTCAAACCGACAAAGGTTCTGCCGCTTTCACCGCTGTTGATCAAAACTCCGGCTCTTACGACGCCTTCGAGCAAGTTTGAAGTGCCTCTGGAGCAGGATGGTGAAGAGATCGTGATCAGGCCGTACGGAAATGTCATTATTGCGCAGCAACCGGCCGCAAGACCGGTAACCTTGCCGAAAATGCCTGCGGAACAGATCCAGGAAACCGCTGTTGCCATGGCTGTTCCCGAGCCGGCAGAACCGCCTTCTCCGCCCGCTGCCGAACCCGTGATTATTGAACCTGTTGAAAAGACGTCACCGTCTGAATATTCGTTGACCCGGGTCAGCGGGGTAACTCCACTCTACGGCGTCCGCTTGAAGGACCCGTCAGTGAAGGGGGCGGCGGTGGCAACACCGCTCCCCGCTATCCCCGGAGGTCCCGTGACAGCCTATCGCAAGTTCAGGCTCCCGGACAGCCTGTTCGAATTCGATAACTCGGATATGTTGCCTGAGGTACGAAAGTCGATTTCGGAACTGGCCGAATTCATCCGCGATGACAAGAAATGGGTATTCCTCAGGATCGACGGGCACACCGACGGCGTAGGATCCGTGAAATACAATCTCGACCTGTCGCTGAAACGCGCAGTTGCCGTGGCAAATAGCCTCATAACCCGCGAGGGTATCGATCCTTCACGGATATTTGTCCGCGGTATGGGCAAGTCGGCTCCCATAGCCGACAACAGCACTGATGAGGGTCGGAAGTTGAACCGGCGTTTCGAGATCGTCTTCCTGGTCCATAAAGAAACGAGTAAATGAAAAAGTACCTACTGAGAAAAATCGTTCTTGTTCTGATTATACTCATACCGACGCTTGCCTGTGCCGAAGAGCCAGCGGACGACAAGCTCATCGGAAAGGTCCGCATCAAGTCAAACTTGAAACTGGATGCCCAGGCACGCAAGGAGATTGCCGCTGCAGCTGCCAGGATAAAGAAGGGGAAGACCGGAACGGTCAAGCTGCGTGGCTGTTATTCCGCTGCATCAACCGGAGACGAGTATCTTTCCAAGTCGGTTTTCATGGCCCGGGAGGTAGAGCAGTACATGAAGACCCTGCTTCCTGAAAGGCAGAAGATATACACCATGTTTTCACCGTTTTCGGACGAGAAGAAAAACGGGGAGAACATGGTTGAGATATTCCTCTATCCCCATGAACTCAAACCAGCCGATTTCGAAGGGTTCAGGGTAAATACCGTAGAGGGTAAGCCCGTTGTCCAGCAGCTTTCAGGCACCCAGGCTGAACCGAAGGCTGAACCGAAGGCTGAACCGAAGGCTGAACCGAAGGCTCACGTTGAACCATCTCCCGGAAAGGCGGCTGATGCGAAGAGCGTGAGATCCGGTACTGTCAGAGCGGAACAGCCTACGGAAGATGCCAGACGGGCCGAAGAACTTGTCAGACGGGTAAAAGAGCGGGCGGCCAAACGGGCTAAACGAAAAGACGACGCTGAGTAATCTGATATACTCTTGTCAGCGGTAATTTCTGTTCATATGGAGGGGCTGATGCGGAAATTGTACGTCTGCATGCTGTTTGCTTGGCTGTTGATGCTGTCAGGATGTGCGTCAAAAATCGTTCCGGAGATGGTCCCGGGAGGCACCCTGAGTGCGGACGGCTCCCGTCTGTCCATTACCAGCGGCAACCTCTCGATTACGGCAGGTGTCGTCGAGGAAGAGATCATTGGCAACCAGGACCGGACCGTTTCGTCCATCCATCTGGAGATCAGCAACCAAGGGGAGAGCGAGGTCGTGTTCGACACCGACAGTTTTCTGCTGCTTGACACTGATAACCGGCAGTATTTTGCCCTGACTCCGGAAAAGGTGCGTCAAGTGCTGGCAAAGGACACCTATTACCTCCTGCCATATCCGTATGTGGGCTTTTACTATCTCGAAGACTACGAAAAGTCGGCATTCAAAAACTCCACCGATTCATCTCTTCCCTACTATTACGAGCTCAATCCGCAGGATCTCTTCGCTCGTGCGCTGCCCGCAGGTCCTGTCATTCCGAAGGGGAAAATCAGCGGCATCGTCTATTTTCAGGCAGATGTGCATGAGCTGAAATCGTTTCGCCTGCAGGTCTACAGGAAGGGACAATCCAAGGCCGTCGCGACCGATTTTGTCTTTCCGTTCAGGGTAGCAAAATAGCCGATGGCTGAAGCGTCTTCGTTTCCTCTCGCAAATCTTGCCGAGACGCTGGGTGGGATCGGTCTCTTCATTCTCGGAATGAAGACCATGTCCGAGGGGTTGCAGCACCTTGCCGGCAACAGGTTCCGCTCGTTTCTGGAGCGTGTCACCCGTAACCGTTTCTCCGCCGCCTTTCTCGGCGCCTGTCTTGCCTCCCTGCTGCAATCCGGCAGCTCTGCCTCCATTCTGATTGTCAGTTTCGTTAATGCCGGCCTTATTTCCATGTATCAAGCCCTTGCCATCCTTCTCGGTACCGGCGTGGGAGCAACGGTTGTCGTACAGTTTATTGCCTTTCAGGCATCAACTTTTGCCTTGTTGGCAATATTTACTGGCATATGTTTCAAGTTTTTGTTTAAAAGGCGGGCAATGGTGCATGCCGGTGACCTGCTGCTCGGTGCGGGCATACTTTTCCTGGGTCTACGAATAATGGAGGCAGGCATTGTTCCCGTCGGCCAGTCTGCGGTCATCAGGAGTATCACCGAGTATGTCTTTGCATGGAAGATAACGGCGGTCCTTGTCGGTGCCCTTGTGACATTCCTGGTTCATTCTCCTTCTGCCGCAATGGGGATAGTGATCACCTTTGCCGCAGGGGGGATGGTCACGTTCAATGATGCGGTCGGTATGGTGATCGGCAGTAATCTGGGAATAGCGACGCTCACGATCCTGGCCGCCATCGGCGGGTCTGCCGGAGCCCGCCGGGTTGCCGGCCTCAACCTGCTGATGAACTTCTTCGCAGTACTCCTGGCCCTTGCCCTGTTTCCGCTGCTTATCAAGGGGATTTTGTTACTCTCCCCCGGAGGGGCGGCTCTGGCCGAATCTCTGCAATATGCTCCCCTAGTCGCTCCGGACCGGAATCTGCTTCCGCGCCTGATTGCAAACGCCCACACTATCTACAGCCTGTTTCTGCTCCTATTATTTCTGCCGCTCATCGGTTTCATTACCCGTTCGGCAGACGCGGTACGTGTCTGGCGGGGCGCCAGGGCTGATCTGTCACCCCGGGCGATTTTCCTTGATACACGCATCATAAACACACCTACCATCGCCATGTTGCAGGCACGGAACGAAATCATACGGATGGCTGATGTTGCCAGCTCAATGTATGATGATACCGTTCAACTGTTCTACCGCTTCAACGTCAAGCTGGTGAGGGACATCCAGGAGAAGGAGGAAGTGCTGGATTCCCTGCAGAAGCAGATCTCCTCGTTTCTCATCCTTCTCTCAAGACGGAGCAATGATGCCGACAGCTCCCTGCGTATTCCCGTCCTGCTGCATATTGTCAACGAACTTGAGCACCTGGGTGACGTGAGCTGGCAGATCGTCGGAATCATGCAGCGAAAAAAATACGAAAAGATCGCCTTTTCCATGCAGGCGATGGCAGATCTGAAGCGGCTGGCCGCCATGGTGGGCGAGGTAGTGGCCGTTGTGCAGGCTGTAGATCGATTTTCCGAAGAAGATCAGCTCAGAATCACCGAGCTGCATACGGAAGTGCTGCATCATCAGGAAGCGATCATTGCCGGACACGTGTCCAGGATGAAGAGCGGTCAATGCACGGTGGAGGCCGGCCTGCTCTTCAATGATCTGGTTGCCGCACTGGTAAAACTGTCGGTTCTTGCAGGGTTCATCGTTAAAACCGGAAGGGAGCTTGAATGAGTCAGGAATCACTGGCAGCCATAGATCTCGGCACCAATACGGCGCGACTCCTCATCGGCAGGGTCGACGCCGCCGGGATAGACAGGCAGCTGGTCATGCGGCGGATCACAAGACTGGGCGGGGGATTCTGTCGTGAAAGCGGCATTTCTGCCGAGGCTCGGGAGCGGACTGTTGCTGCCATGCATGATTTCGCCGCGGCGATCCGGTCAAGCGGGGTGAAGCATGTCAAGGCGGTTGCCACCAGCGCCGTGCGTGATGCGACTAACGGCGCCGATTTCTGCCGCGAGGTTCGGGAATCGACCGGCATCGTGCTGGAAACGATCAGCGGCGAACTGGAAGGCATGCTGACCCTGCGCGGTGTTCTCTCCGGCCTCGACCGGCAGCCGGAGTATCTGCTGGTTTTCGATGTCGGCGGCGGCAGTACCGAGTACACCCTCGCCAGGGGAGAGGAGATCCTTTTCACCAGGAGCCTTCCTCTTGGGGTGGTAAGACTCACCGAGGGGAAAGTGACCCCGGCAGCAATGGAGGAGAAGGTTGACCGGGAGCTTCGGCGTCTTCTGGGGGAGATGGAGTCGGCGGGTCTGCTCAATCTGGTGAACAGGGCGTTTCTCGTTGGCACGGCCGGAACGGCGACAACCCTTGCTGCCATCAGTCAGAAACTTGTCGACTACGATTACCGCAAGATCAACAACCACGTGATGCCATTGCAGGAGATCGAGGCCATTTTCGCGCGGCTGCTGCCGCTTACACCCGAGGAGCGTCTGGTCCGGATAGCTGGCCTGGAGAAGGGGAGAGAAGACCTGATCGTTGCCGGCACCATCCTGACCATGCGGACCATGACGATGTTCGGGCTGCCCTGTCTTAAGGTGAGTGATTTCGGTCTGTTGGAAGGGGTCCTTCTGGACCTGCATGGCACCATTTCATCCCTGTAATGCCGTTCTAAACCGGCCAGAAAGCTGTTGACACGGCGGGCGGCAAACGGTTATATTCTGTGGTCTAAAAGGGGGACAGACCCCTATTTTTTTTGAGGAATGGTCGCTGATGAAAGAGATACTCTCCGGTAACGAGGCAATCGCCCGCGGTGCCTTTGAAGCTGGCGTAAGGGTTGCCAGTGCATACCCCGGTACACCCTCCACCGAAATCCTGGAAAACGTAAGTAATTATACAGCCATAAACTCGTCATGGGCGCCCAATGAGAAGGTCGCCCTCGAGGTTGCCATCGGCGCATCCTTTGGCGGTGCCCGGGCACTGGCCTGCATGAAGCATGTCGGGGTCAATGTCGCGGCTGACCCGCTGTTCACCGTCTCCTATACCGGCGTCGGTGGCGGACTGGTGCTGGTGGTCGCAGACGATCCGGAGATGCATTCGTCACAGAATGAGCAGGATAGTCGCAACTATGCCAAGTTCGTCAAGGTTCCCATGCTGGAGCCGGCCGATTCACAGGAGTGCAAGGAGTTCACCCGCCTGGCCTTCGAGATCTCGGAGCAGTTCGATACGCCGGTGATGCTGCGCAGCTGCACCCGCATTTCCCACGGCAAGTCCATCGTGGAACTGGCCGATCCGGTCTCCGGCCTTCCCGAACCCAGGCTGGTGAAAAATCCCCAGAAGCTGGTCATGCTCCCCGGAAACGCCCGTGTTCGCCATCCGCTGGTGGAGCAGCGGATCGTCGACCTCTCCGCCTATGGCGACACCCATCCTCTCAATCGCGCCGAATACAGGTCTGAGGAGATCGGCATCATCTGCAGCGGTGTGACCTGGCAGTATGTCCGCGAGGCAATTCCCCAGGCATCCACCCTGAAACTGGGGATGGTCTACCCACTCCCCAGGACGCTGGTTCGTGAATTTGCCTCTAAAGTGAAAAAGCTGTTCGTAGTCGAGGAGTTGGACCCGTTTATCGAGGAGCAGGTCAGGGGTATGGGGATCGAGGTGATTGGCAAGGAGCTGATACCGCTCTGCGGCGAGCTCTCACCCGGGCGCATCAGGTCCGCCTTTGTCGGCACCGGTTTCGTTCAACCGGTTGCCACAGCTCCCGTCAGCATCGAAAAGCTGCCGAACCGTCCGCCGAACATGTGTCCAGGATGTCCCCACCGGGGGATCTTCTTCCTCCTGAACCGTCTCAAGGCTTATGTGACCGGAGACATCGGCTGCTACACCCTCGGCTTCATGCACCCCCTGAACGCCATGGACACCTGTGTCTGCATGGGGGCGTCCATCAGCAACGCCTCGGGTATTGTCAGGGCGCTCTCTCCGGAAGAGCAGCGCCGTGTCGTGGCGGTCATCGGCGATTCCACCTTCCTTCACACCGGGGTAAACTCCCTCATGGAGATGGCCTACAACAAGGCACCGGCCACCGTCATCATCCTTGACAACAGGATTACCGCCATGACCGGCAGGCAGGAAAACCCCGCATCAGGCTTCACCCTCGCCGGAGAAGAGGCCCCCACCGTGAACATACCCGAACTCTGCCGAGCCCTGGGCATCAAACATGTGGTGGAAGTCGACCCCTATGACCTGCCTGCTGCCCGCAGGGTGCTTGAGGAGGAGATGTCCAGACCCGAGCCGTCCGTTATCATCACTAACCGGCCCTGTTGCCTGATCAACGGTGATTGCCGTTTCGAAAAAGGGAAGATCCTGTCAATTGACCAGGAAGCCTGCACCGGTTGCAGGGCCTGCCTTTCCATCGGCTGTCCCGCCATCGAGTGGCAGCCCGATGCTTCGGGCAAGAAGGGGAAGGCGTGGATCGACCCGCTCCTCTGTACCGGGTGTACCGTCTGTCAGCAGCTGTGCAAATTCAACGCTATCAAGTAACGGAAATTATAGGATCATGAGCGATATTACAAACATACTCCTTGTTGGTGTCGGCGGGCAGGGGACCCTGCTTGCTTCGGAGATTCTCTCCGAGGTTTTCATGCGTGCCGGTTATGATGTCAAGAAGAGCGAAATTCACGGCATGTCGCAGCGTGGCGGCAGCGTCGTTTCCCATGTCCGTTACGGCAGGGAGGTCTTTTCCCCGGTCGTACCCGAAGGGGAGGGGGACATCCTGTTCGGCTTCGAACTGATGGAGACCTACCGAAGCCTCCCCCTGCTCCGACAGGGGGCAACGGTCGTTGCCAACAATTACCGCATCCCGTCGCCGTCCATTCTGCTCGGCCAGGACAGCTATCCCGAGGGGCTCGAGGAGAAGATTTGCGGGCTGTTTCCCGATTTCATGCTGGTGGACGGCCTGAAGCTCGCCACCGAGGCCGGCAATCCGCGCGCCGCCAATACCGTTCTGCTCGGGGCCGTGTCGCAGCGGATCGATATCGCCGAGCAGTACTGGCTGGAGGCCATAGAGAAAATGGTGCCGAAAAAGGCTCTGGAAATCAATCTGCGGGCGTTCCGTACCGGAAGGTCGCTGTAAGGGGGGAGTCATGGCCAGCTATTTTAACGAAGAGTTCGAGACCCTCCCGCGTCCCGCCCTTGAGGCCCTGCAGCTGAAGCGGCTCAAGGACGTTCTCGAACGCGTCTACGCATCGGTGCCGTTTTATCGGCAATCCTTTGACCGGGCCGGTATTCGTCCGACTGATGTGAATTCCCTGCAGGACCTGCAGCGACTCCCCTTCACCACCAAGCAGGACATGCGTGATTCCTACCCCTATGGGCTTTTTGCCGCGCCCATGGAGGAGATCGTCCGGATTCACGCATCGTCCGGAACAACCGGCAAGCCCACGGTGGTCGGTTACACCAAGAAGGATATCGACAACTGGGCCGACCTCATGGCACGAACCCTGGTGACCGCCGGCGCGCACAAGGGGGATATCATCCACAATGCCTACGGCTATGGCCTTTTTACCGGCGGTCTCGGCGTACACAACGGCGCGGAGAGGCTCGGCGCATCCGTTATCCCCATCTCCGGCGGCAACACCATGCGCCAGCTCATGATCATGCAGGATTTCGGTTCAACCGTCCTCACCTGTACCCCCTCCTATTCCCTCTTCATGGCCGAGGAGGCAAGGGAGGCCGGCATCGACTTCGCCAAGCTCAAGCTCAGGATCGGCATTTTCGGTGCAGAGCCGTGGTCTGATGCAATGCGGGCTGAGATTGAGGGGAAGCTGAACCTGACTGCTCTGGATATTTATGGCCTGTCCGAGATTATGGGCCCCGGTGTGGCAATGGAGTGCTTCGAGGGGAAAAACGGCCTGCACATCTGGGAGGATCACTTCATCCCCGAGATCATCAATCCTGAGACGGGCGAGAGGGTTAATGAGGGGGACCGGGGTGAACTGGTCATCACGACCATCACCAAGCAGGGGATTCCGCTCATCCGCTACCGTACCCGGGATATCAGCAGCCTCAACTACGAGCAGTGCGTCTGCGGCCGGACCCACGCACGCCTTGCCAGGATGAGCGGCCGGTCCGATGACATGCTCATCATTCGCGGCGTCAATGTCTTTCCCTCCCAGATAGAGTCAATACTGGTCCGTATCGAGGGGGTCGAACCCCATTATCTGCTGGTTGTCGACCGCAGGGACAATCTTGACACCCTTGAAGTTCAGGTTGAAGTTGACGAGCGTATCTTCTCGGACGAAATCAAGGTACTCCAGGCGCTTGCCCGTCAGATCGAGAAGGAGATCAAGGATATGCTCGGCGTGACCTGCACGGTGAAGCTGGTTGAGCCGAAGACCATCCAGCGCAGCGAAGGGAAGTCCAAGAGGGTCGTGGACAATCGCAAACTCTAGCCCGCTATTGCGTAGCAACAACTGAACCAGTCAAACGGGGGAATGTCATGAAAGTCGAACAGATATCCATATTTATCGAGAACAAATCGGGTCGTCTGGCTGAAGTGGCTGGTGTGCTGGGCGAAGCCGGCGTGAACATCCGTGCGCTCTCCCTGGCGGATACCTCCGATTTCGGCATTCTGCGCCTTATCGTCAACGATCGCGACAAGGCAATGCAAACCCTGAAGGCCAAGGGGTTCACGGTGAGCAAGACCGAGGTCGTGGCCGTGGAGGTTCCGGATCAGCCGGGAGGGTTGTCGAGCATTCTCCAGGTGCTGGACAGCGAATCGATCAATGTGGAGTACAT
>Ga0073934_10001073_pt1 | contig 69678 bp, 63 predicted proteins | sample LarsenN4metaG_FD_76834 | JGI IMG/M metagenome (GOLD analysis project Ga0073934, IMG submission 76834) | Hot spring sediment bacterial and archeal communities from British Columbia, Canada, to study Microbial Dark Matter (Phase II) - Larsen... ... | reverse complement strand
TTCCTCCATCACCGTCCGCTATTACGCATGCGACAACCTCGGCACCCCGCGGCTGATCATGGACGATCAAGGAGCCGTACTCTAACGCCGCGACTTCGAGCCCTTCGGCGTTCAGCTCGAACCCCACACCCCCGCCATTGCAAGCTCCCGCTTCACCGTCCACGAACGCGACGAGGTCACAACCTACGACTACATGCATTTCCGATACTACGGGGGAAGCCTCGGGCGCTTCATGAAACCCGATAACGTCCTTGGGAGCCCCGCCAATCCTCAGTCCTGGAGCTTGTATAGCTATGTCCAAGGGAACCCGGTCAATGGCAACGACCCAACAGGCCATGCCCTGGTTCAGCTTGGACAGCATACCGACGACAAAATTAAGGACCGCTTGAAGGCCATCAAGCAAGAGCTCAAGAACAAGGACCTCACAAAGGAACAGAAGGCCGCTCTGAAGAACGAGAAGAGTACGCTTCAGACCGAACGCGAAGGGAACCGTGTCGTTGGCAACATGCTGGCGGCGCTCGACAAGACAGGCCAGCGCAACGGTTTGACGCTGAGCAATTTCACCCTGACCACGGATACGCGGGCCGACTTTGCAGGGAAGGCCACTCCCCAGGGGATGGATAAACTCATGGGCTCGGGAGCTTTCGTGTTGGACAAGAATACTGGAATGGGGGGAACCATCTTCGTTCGCACCGAACCTGAAAACGGTTTCTATCAACAGTCCCAGAGCAATTCGGACTACGTCTATTTTGGTGCCTCGGCGTTAAGCCACGAGCAGATACACTTGGGCGGTGCGGGTGAGTATCCGGCCTTCCGGCGGCAAGATGAAGTGTTTCATGGCTTCAGGCCCTATTTCCAAAGCCCGCAGCTCTACAGCGATTTGGACAAGTGGATTCACGAGGAGATCACTGCCAATGCGAATTAGCTTTCTGTCCGCCTGCGTCCTTTTGGCTATTGCAGGCGCACTCTTTGCAGACCAGCGAACGCCACCGCCCGGAGTGAAATTCGAGGTGGTCTCCGTCAGGGTGCTGAGTGCCAAGGAAGCGGCTGATAGGTCGCCGGACTTTATAGGGCCAAATGTGGCGGTCCGCTTGCGTCTGTCCTGCGCAGAACGGGGACTGTACCTTTATACCTGGGGGGACGTAGTCCCCGTGGGTTATAGAGTAAAGTGGACTGAGCGAGGTGTCCTTTGGCCGCACGGCATGAAGGGAGACGACGAAAGACCAGTCAGCCCGGGGATAAAGAAGCTCGACGCCTTAGTCCCGGGGAAATGGCTGCTTCTCTCCGGGCATAACCGCCCCGCTATTGAATGGGAAGAACTCGATTCCACTTCTTATCATGGCGAGAAACACGGCTTCACCATTTTCATTAAGGACCGAGAAAAGGACGAGCCCACGGAGATCATGACGGAGCCTTACGTCGTTCCTAGTGATTCTCCTTGAGGTGAATTGAAAAACGGCCTTTTGCTTGCCTTCGCGGGAGAGGGACAAGGACCCACCCGCCCCAAGCCGTCCCCCTGGGGTTTCCGCTGAGGAACTTCTTCGCCCCGGCCAAGCGGCGGCGGGGGCCTCTATCGCGGTTCACGGCGCTCGGCAAGGCGCGTGGCCAGGAGGCACCTCCTCGGACCTCCTTCCTGTCACGCGCCTTGCGGACCCCGCTTCTGATAAGTGGCCACTTATCAGACGTGTACCGCCCGGCTCCCCGCCGCACGCCCTACGGGTTGACATAACGGCATTATGTCCTCGCCCTTCGCTTCGCTCGGGAACTTGGCCGGGCGATGAAGGGGGCAGTCCTTCGCGGGTCTCTGGCCGGGGGTTCGGCTTCGGGCGGTGGTGGAGCCCTTCGCGGGGTGGTTGCCGCCGTTCGGCCTCGCCCGCCTTCGCGCAATAGCTTCGGCGTGCTCGCCCTCACCGCGTGCCCTGTCACTCCCCGCCCGCCCGCCCGAAAGCAGGACGCACCTAAAGAGAGAAACTCCCCCCGAGATCCACGAAAACGGCCTCGTAAAATCGCCGAGGTTCAACGAAACGGGCTTGCTCTGAAGGTGGTCCCGTCCCAGGCAGAAAAACCTTCTTGAAGAGGACCGCAAGCAACGCAGCTGGCGCCCAAAGGTGGGTCCTGGGGTGGTCCTTGGAGTGTGAAAAAGGGGTAAGGTCTTGGATTGACACATGGTTGTGAGGCACGCATCCCCCGCCTGCTTTTCCGGCGGGGCTTTTGCTTCTTGAACCCGCCACCTTCGGTGTCCTGCCGCACAGCCTGGAGGCGAGGCGGCGGAGTCCTCCAATGGCAAGCCCTCCAACTCGTGCAGCGCGTGCGTTGGGCCAGCATCTTGCCCCGTTGAGGGTGGCCTGGGCCGCGGCGGTGAAGGATTTCACGATGGAGTCTGGGCCGCCCCGGACCGGACCCTGGACCGCACTCGGCTGGGGCAAGAAAAGGAATCCGGTCTCGCATGGCCGCATGGATGAGGCCGCCTGGGCGTAGGGCGCGGAAGAAGGCCTGATCGGGATCATCGGATCCGGGGAATTTTGGACTCCCGCGTGGCTGGTCCCGCGGCCCAGCCCTTCGTTGACGCGAAGGCCGCGTCGCACCTATAATGAAAGCGGCCACCGTTTCGCGGAGAGGTGCTGGAGTGGCCGAACAGGACTGCCTGCTAAGCAGTTGTCCGGGCTCAAACCTGGACCGGGGGTTCGAATCCCCCCCTCTCCGCCAACGGGCTGCTTCGAAGGAATCCCACAAAGGACGTACTTGGGGGGATGAGAAGGGTAGGGACACCCGTGGTTTTCAAGGCGAGGCGTGAACGGCTTCACGCCGAGCCGTAGAAAACGAGGGAGGGACCTTACCCCGGGAACCCTTAGGCGGCCTTGAAACGCAGGGGCCTCTGGCCCCGAGGCTTCTAGGCCGCGTGGGTTCGAATCCCCCCCTCTCCGCCAAGAGACACCCAAGGGGGGCTCTGCCCCCCTTAGGCGCTCGCATCGCTCGCTGAACCCCCCTCGGGTGGTTGGCGCTGCAGCCGAAGTGAATTCGGCTTCGCGCCGTTTCGAGAAGAAGATTCCGCAAAGGACGTCGTTGGCCAGGAGGAAGAGCGAGGGGCCCCACCCCGGGAACCCTCAGGCGGCCTTGAAACGCAGGGGGTTCTTGGCATTCGGCCTTTAGACGGGCCAGGAGAGTGGCGTGCCTCTCGTGAGGCCATCCACTTGGGGCGGAACAGGTCTGCCTCACCCCGCTCCAGCAGGATCTCCTTCGGAACTCGCCTTGTCCCCCTTCGGAAGAGGAGGGGGCGTCCGTTTTGCTTGGGTGGACAAGAGGACGTCCATCCAGCGAACCGTCTTGGACACGGAGTAGGTTGCCCCCCCCTTGAAGCCCTTCGGTGCCCTGGGACCACCGGGTGCTCCTGCCGCGTCCATGCCGCCGCCGGGCATACCTCCCCCCATGCCGCCGCCGGGCATGCCTCCCCCCATGCCGCCGCCGGGCATGCCTCCCCCCGCACTTCCTTGGGCGGGGGTCATGGTCACCACCTCTTCGCGGTCCTGTCGGAGCTCGGGGACCTCAAGGCCGATACTCACTCTTCTGACTTCCCTCTGTTCTCGGTCCGGCCATTCCAAGCACAGTCCAGCCAAGGGAAGGCGGAATTCAAAGCAGAAGTTCGGAGGATCGTACCGGGACGCGGCGCAGAGGTCTTCAGAACCGCATTCCAGTTGCAACGCGGTCCGGCCCTCCTGCGTAACGAGAAGGATTCCCGGGTCCATGACCCTCTTACATATCTCCTGCGGATCGTTCCGACTAACCGTTGCCTGGGTCTCGAAACCTACCGAAGCATGGGGGTCCCCGAGACCTGGCGGCAAAGAGGGAAGCGGGCCCGCACCAAGGCCAGGGCCTGGAGGACGCTTATTGGAAAGCTCGCCTTTGTTGATTGACGCATCCTGGAAGGGATTGTGGTTCAACTCGATTTCGGCCAACAACTCTCTCGAGCCGGAGTACCGGACCTTGAGGTGAGGATCTCGCTGTCCCTTCGAATCGATCCACAGGCTCATCCCCTTGCGTGAGATCAAGTAGGCCGTTTCAACGCTGGAGATGCGAAGGAGAATGTAAAGAGAGGACTGGTCATGGGCGAAACGGATGGTGGCCCAATCACCCGGGAGGTGGTGGTCTTCCACCGTAGTCCAATCCGCCGAGTATCCATCCACGGTGAGGGGGGATGTGACTCGATACCCGACAAGGTCGCTTGCCCGCATGCCGACGGGAGCCAGTGACACCAGGACGAGCGAAAAAAAACTTCTTGGATCGGCAAGACGGTAGATGTTCGGCTTCTTTCTTCCCATTCTCGTCATTCCTCCGGAAGGGCCTTTCCTGACTGGGTGCGGCGCTTCTGGCCCGGGTCGCCGCAGGTTGATGGAGATGGCAGGATTGGGCCAGGCCGCAAGCGCGTGCGCCCTGGTCAGAATGGCGCTCCCATGTGGCAGACCACCGCACAAGTTGCTTGAGAAGACGAGGGCCGATTTCCTGCAGCAACGCATGCCCAGCCTGGAATTGGCATCCATGAGCTGTGGATGTCCCTCATTTCATCTCTCACCGCTTGCATTCACTCCCCTTGCGGACGCTGGGGATCGAGCATTCTAGGTGCCAAGTCGGACGAGATTCGCATCATCCGATGCGAGTCTCCACGAAGGGTTGCAAATGCCGGGCCCTCGTACCGGTTGAGAGTCTGTCCAAGATGGCATTGAGGCATCCGCAGTGACCATCATTTCAGATCGTCGTGCGGGGGGCAGCACGTTTCCTTGTACTTTGACGCCCCCAGGCGCACTCGATGGCCCCGGGAGTTCCTCTCGGAGGCAGTACCTCCCCGCTCACACCTCGGTGCGAAGGCCAGCCTTGAGTGCTCGGTGATTCTCCTCGCAAGGACTGTCTTGTGCCCTGAAGAGGCTGTCAGTCGTGCAAAGCCATCGGAGAAGGAGAGTGGATCCCCCTGAGAAGCGATTGTGTTTCAGCCGCCCGGCCCTTTAATGACCCAAAGGGCGAGCTGGTCGCGGTTCGCCCTGCGCCTGCGACCTACGGATGGCCGCCCTTATGGGTCCGGCCCCAGATCTCGTCCATCTTCCTTGCGACGGAGCCCGTGACATCGAGGTCCTTCTTGGACCAGACAACGCCGTCTTGCTTCCGGAGGGCAAGGTCCCACCCGTTTTCGGAGGCGAGTTCCTCCACGGCACGGCGCAGGACGTCCTCCACCTCCTCAGCGGCCGCCTCGCGGCGGGCTCCCACCTGGGATTCAGCCTCCTGCCTCAGGGCGATCCACTGCCTCTTCATGGCTTCGAGGTCCCCGGGCCGAATGCGCCCGGCTTCTTCCGCCGCCTGGATCTCCCGGGCCATCCCGGACAACTGGTCCTGGACCTTCTCCGACAGCTTCTGAACCTCGGCGAAGGCGGCCTTCGCCGCGGCGGATTCGGAGGCGATGCGCTCCATGTCGAGGACCACCATGCGGGTCGGGCCCGCCTGGCAGGCGAAGAGAGGAACGAGAAGGATCAGGACAAAGGGAAGGAGCCGGACAGGAAGCGTTCTCATGGTGCTCTCCTTTCTGAGTGCGCCGGCGAGTGGGACGCGGCGGGGACGAAACGGGACCGAAGGAAGGCGGGCGCCGTTGGAGGCCGTGAGGGTCCCCCGACGGAGTCAGCCGGCCGCATGGAGGGCCACGGCCGGCTCCAGCCGCGCGGCCTTCAGGGCGGGATAGAGGCCGAAGGCGACTCCCATGGCCACCGACAGCCCGAAGGCGTAGGCGGTGGCGCTCCAGGGCCACAGGAGGGGCCATCGCATGAGGTACACGGTGAGCCAGGTTCCGCCCAGGCCCACAAGGACCCCCGAGAGGCCCCCCATGGCGGCCAGGCTGCCCGCCTCCAGAAGGAACTGCCCCAGGATGTCTCTCCTCCGGCCTCCCAGTGCCCTCCGAAGGCCGATCTCGCGGGTCCTCTCCCGGATGGAAATCAGCATGACGGCGAGAATGCCCACGCCTCCCGTAAAGAGGGAAACGCCGGCCACGCTCCCCACGAGGACCGTGAAGGCCTGGCTGGTGTCCTGCTCGGACCGCATGAGCTGGGCCTGGTCCTGGATCGTGAAGTCGTTCTCCTTGCCCGGCTTGAGGCGGTGGGTCTTCCGGAGCACGGGGACGATCCGGTCCGGGAGGGAGGCCATGGCCTCGGCGCTTTCGGCCTGGATGAGGATGCTCTGGAGGTACGTGACGTGGAAGACGCGAACCATGGCGGTGGAGAGCGGCACGTACACCACGTCGTCCTGGTCGTCCCCGTTGAGGTCCTGGCCCCGCGGGGAGGTGACGCCCACGACCTTGAAGAGGATCTTGTTGATCTCCAGGGACTTGCCCACCGGATCGGCGCCCTCGAAGACGTTGGTGACGACGGTGGGGCCGACCACCGCCACCCGGGCCAGGGACCGCTGTTCCAGGTCGGTGAAGAGGCGACCCCTCGCGGCGGAGACGCCCCGGATCCGGAAGAGGGCCGGCTCGGCCCCCGCCACGTCGGTGCGGGTGCGGATCCCCTTGTACCGGACCACGGCGCTCCTCTGGTACGCCCCCGCGATGCATTCGATACCCGTGAGCCGGCGCGAGAGGGCCTGGACGTCTCTTGGCGTGAGGGTCGTGAACGTGGAGACCTGGCGGGTCCGGCCTCCCACGTTCTGGAAGCGGCCGGCCTGGACCACGAGGAGGTTCGTCCCCATGTTGCGGACTTTCCCGACGACCTCCTCCTCCGCCGCCTTTCCAGCCCCCACCATGATGACGACGGCGGCCACGCCGATGGCGATGCCCGCGCTCGAGAGCACCGTCCGGAGCTTGTGTCCCATCAAGACGTCCCAGGAGATCACGAGCGTGCGGGCCAGATTCATCCAGGGAGCCCTCCGGAGACATTTGGGATTGGGGATGGGGGATTTGGGATGGAGGCAACCCGTCCCGCTTCCCGCCTCGAATCCGAAATCCCAAATCGAAAATCCGAAATCATCTCAGCGCCTCCACGGGGTCGAGCCTCGCGGCCCGTCGAGCCGGCTGGACGCCGAAGACGAGCCCCACGAGGGAGGAGAAGAGAGCCGCGTAGGCGAAGGTCTTCCAGCTCACGGCCATGGGCATCATGGGGAAGAGCTTGGGGATGGCCAGCACGGGAACCAGCCCGAGGAGCACCCCCAGGGCCATTCCGAACAGGCTCACGATCACGGATTCCACCAGGAACTCGGAAAAGACGTCCCGCCTCGACGCGCCCAGGGCCCGCTTGAGGCCGATCTCCGGCACGCGCTCGCTGACGGACAGGAGGAGGATGTTCATGAGGACCACCCCTCCGACGAGGAGGGCCACGAGGGTCAAGGCTCCGCCCACGAGCTGGGTGGTCCGGGCCATGCTGCGGACGCGCTGGGCGATGAAGTCCGGGGTGCGGACCCGGAAATCGTCCTCCTCCTCCTCCCGCACGTGATGGCGCTGTCGAAGGAGCGCCGTCACGCCCTGCACGACGGACGGGACCTCGTACCCCTCGCGGACCTTGAGCCGGATGAACCGGATGGTGTCCACGCGGAATACCCGCCGCATCCCCGTCGAAAGGGGGACCCAGATCCGGTCGTCCATGTCGAAACCCATGGAGTTCGTCCCCCGCGACTGGAGAACGCCCTTCACCGTGAACTGGACCCGGTTCACCAGGATCCGCTGGCCCACCGGGTCCTCGTCCCCGAAAAGGTTCCGGGCCACGGTGGTCCCCAGCACGCAGCGTCTCGCCAGGGTCCTTTCGTCGTCCTCGTCAAGGGGCTCTCCGGCGGAGACGTACCAATCGAAGGTCTGACAGTAGGCCGGGTCGGCGGCGGTGACGTCGGTCTGCGCCTCCGCCTCTCCGGCCTTGATGGGGACATCCCGCTGGAAGAGCCCCGCGCAGATCACGGCCTCCTCGGAGAACCGGTCACGGACCGCGGCGGCGTCCTCGAGGCGGAGGGTGGAGGAGGAGGCGGACCTCCCCGGAGGGCCCATCATCCTCCCGCCGCCGGCGAAGACCATGATGGAGCGCGGACCAAAGGTGGACATGATCTCCGAGATCCTCCGCTCGACCCCGGCGCTCAGGCCCACGACGGCCGTGAGGAGCATGATGCCGACGGCGGTGCCCAGGAGCATGAGGAAGGCCTTGCCCTTCTGCGCCCAGAGGGCGCCCGCGGCGTGGCGGGCCAGCCGGAAAAGGCGGAAGGAGGAGCGGGCCGGGCGGACGCGGGCCGGTGTCAGCGAAAGGCCCCGGGCGGTCTCGGTGTGATTCATGGGGCGGTCTCCTCAGGCCGGCCTGACGTCGCTGGCCACGCGTCCGTCCTTGAGGGTGATCACCCGCGAAGCGTGGGCGGCCACTTCGGGCTCGTGCGTCACCATCACGATGGTCCGCCCCTCCTTGTGGATCCGGTCGAAGATGGCGAGGATCTCCTGGGTCGCCACCGAGTCCAGGTTCCCCGTGGGTTCGTCCGCCAGGATGAGGGCGGGCTCATTGATGAGGGCCCGGGCGATGGCCACGCGCTGCTGCTGGCCGCCGGACAGGGCGTTGGGTTTGAACCCCACCCGGTCTTCCAGGCCCACGCGCTTGAGGAGTCCCAGGGCGCGTTCGCGGGCGTCCGGAGGGTAGGGCTCGGTGTACAGAAGGGGAAGGAGCACGTTCTGGAGGACGCTGACCCTCGGCAGGAGATGGAACAGCTGGAAAACGAAGCCGATCCGGCGGTTTCGGATGGCGGACAGGGCGTCGTCGTCGAGGGTGGTCAGGTCCTGCCCCGCGAAGCGGTAGGTGCCCGCCGAGGGGCGGTCCAGGAGGCCGAGGATGTTCATGAGCGTGCTCTTGCCGGTCCCCGAGGGTCCCATGAGGGCCACGAACTCCCCCTCCTCGATGGTCAGGTCGATGCCATGGAGCACGGGAGTCTCGAGGCCGCCCGTGAGGTAGGTCTTAGCGACTCCGCCCAGTTCGATCATGGCCACCGCCTCACAGGCCGCCGGTGTCGTTGGCTCGGGCGGCTCCCGGCACGAAGACCTTGTCCCCCTCGGAGAGCCCGGCCTTGATCTGGACGAACTCGCCCGACTCCCGACCGAGGGTCACGGGGCGGGCCGAGAGGCCCTTCCCTTCCGGGACCTGGACATAGGCCTTTCCGCCCTCGTGCTTGACCGCTCGAACGGGGACCACCAAGGCCCCTTTGGTGGTGTCCAGCGTGATCGAGACGGAGGCGGTCATCTGGGGCCTCAGGAGACCCTCGAAGGCGTCCTGAATACCGAGGATGACGGCGTAGTTGACGACGTTGTCCTGGATGACGGCCTGGGGGTAGATGGCTTCCACCACCGCCTGGAAGGTCTTGTCCGGAAACGCGTCCACGGTGAAGGTGGCGGCCTGTCCGACCTTGACCCGGCCGATGTCCACCTCGTCCACGTAGGCGTCCACCTCCAGACGGCTCAGGTCGATGACCGTGACGAAGGTCGGCGCGCTCAGGCTCGCGGCCACCGTCTCGCCCTCCTGGGTGGACACGGATCCGACGATGCCGTCGATGGGCGACGTGACGGTGGCGTAGGAGAGCTGGACCTCGGCATAGGCGAGTTGGGCCTTCGCGTTGTCCGCCTCGGCGCGGGCCTGCTCGTAGGCCCGCCGCGCCGCGTCCACGCTGTCCTGGGAGACGTAGCCCTTGGGGAGGAGTTCCTTCGTCCGGTCGTAATTGGACTTGGCGTAATCCGCCGTGGCCAGCGCCGAGGCCAGCGCGGCCTTCGCCTTGTCCACGTTGGCCTGAAGATCGCGCTGCTCCAGGATCGCGAGGGTCTGCCCCCGGGTGACGCGGTCTCCCACCTGCACGTAGAGGCGTTCGAGCCGCCCCGAAACGCGGGGTCCCACCTTGACCTGGGCCCCCACCCTGGGGGTGACGGTCCCCGTGGCGATGACCTGTGCGGGCAGGTCCATGATTTTGACGGGGACCAGGTTTCCGGCGGGGGGCTTTCCGCCTCCGGCTTTCTTGCAGGCGCCCTGAAGGACACCGGCGAGGACTAGGGCGAGGACGAGCGAGTTCCGAAGGGTCTTGGGGCTCATGGCGTGGGGTCCCCCTTGGCTGGGTCGGCCTGGTCGGATGAACGTGACAGCGAAAGCGCGGTGGAAGGCACGGTGATTCCCTCCAGTAGATCGATCCCCGTGGCGCGGCTCCATTGCAGATCGGAGAGGAGCGCCTGGAGGCGCGCCCTCACCAGGCGCAGCTTGGCGCTCTGCAGGGAGGTCGTGGCGTCCACCAGGTCGAGCATGGACCCGAGTCCTTCCCGGTACCGTCCCTCGGCCACCCGCGCGCTCTCCTCCGCGCTCAAGAGGTAGGCCTCGGCGGCCGCCACCGCCTGAAGGGATTCATCGAGGCCTATGCGCGCCGTGTACGCGGCCTTTTCCGCGGCGAGGAGGGCGCTCCGGGTTTCCTCCCGGGCGCCTTCGTACCCGGCCCGTGCTCCCGCCACGCTCCAGGACTTGGAGAAGCCCGTGAAGAGAGGAATCCGGATCGAGAGGCCCACGCTCCAGGTGTCCCGGTCGGGCCAGCGGCCCGCGTCCAGGCGGCCCACCGACCCGTCGGCCGTGACCGTGGGCCGGGTGGAGAACTTCGCGGCCTTCCAGGTGAGCCAGGAGGCCTCCTCCTCCGCCCTGGCGGCCTTTACCTCGGGGATGGCCGAGAGGGCCCGCTCCCGCCCCTCGATCCAGTCCGGAAGGGAGGGCAAGGTCCCTTCCCGGGGGACGCCCGCGATCTCGACGGGCGCATCCGCCGGAAATCCCATCAGGATGGCCAGGGCGGACCGTCCTCGGGATACGTCGCCGGCGGCCTGGACCACGCCCAGTCGGGCGTCCGCTTCGGCGGTGGCGGCCCGGAGCACGTCGGCCCGCGGCGCGAGGCCCACGGATTCTCTGGCCCGGGCCATTTCCAGGTGGACCGTGCTCTGGGACAGGATCTCCCGGGCCACTTCGAGGTCCCACAGGTAGCCCTGGAGAGTGTAGTAGGCCGTGGCCACCTCCATCGCCAGGTCCTGGACGGTGGCCTTGAACCTCCAGTCGGCGGCCTGGTACGCGGCGGCGGCTCCCTGGACCTCCGTCTTTCGCTGGCCGCCGTCCAGGAGCGTGACCTGGGTGGAAAGCGCGCCGCTGGAACTGGTGGCGGCGGACGAACGGCCCGAGGCGCCGGCCTCGGCTTCGGCGTAGGATCGGGACAACCCGCCGGAGGCCGTGAGGGTGGGCCAGTAGGAGGCCCGGCTCTGTCCGATGCGGGCCATGGAGGCTCGCCCGGCGTGAAGCATGGCCCCGACGTCCGGGTTGTGGCCGACCGCGATCTGGATGCACTCGCGCAGAGTGAGCGGAGGGCCGGAGGGACCCGCCGAGGGCTCCTCTCCTTCCGCTCCGATGCGAAGCGCCGTGGTCAGGAGAAGGCAGGTCAAGAGAAGGTGGCGGTGCCTCACGGTCGTTTCTCCTTCGGGGGATGGGGGAACATGCCCACCGAGTCGGGCATGTGGTCGCGCAGGGCCGCGAAGAACCGCTTGCGCTGCTCCGGATTGAGAAGCTTCTTCTGCTCGAGGAGGTGTTCCGTGACGGTCTGGAACAGGCGATCCGTCAGGTCTTGCAGTCGGGCCCGATGGAGGGAGAGGGCCTCCGGCGTGCAGTCGTCGGAGGCCAGCAGGACGAGCATCTTCTCGCGCTCCGCCCGCAACTCCGCCCTCAGGGCGTCCATTCGGGAGCGGAAGCCCTCGAAGTTTTCGTCCCATCGGGCCTGGACGGCCGGGGAGAGGCCCAGGTCGGGCGGGGACATGTGGCGATGATGCCGCGCACCCCTCTGCATCAAAGCGACGAGCAGCCCCGCGTTGAGGGCGAGAGAGGCCAGAAGCCCGAGCGTGAGCCACCGGTGTCTCATGGTCCGCTCCTTCCGTCGGAAACGGTCTCCACCCCTGGACGCAGGCCTGAATAGGCCCTCTCCAGGGACCCGAAAGGCTCGTCGGCGAGGGCTTGCCCGTAGGCGGTCATCATGGCCCCCGAGGGCGCGGAGGAGGAATCGGCGGCGGCCCACGCCCTCCCGAGGACATATCCCAGGCCGAGGGCCGCTAGAGCCAGGGCCGCCGCGGCGACCCACCGCAGGCTTTCCCGGTAGGTCCGGCGCGGAGGGAGGCATCGGAGAACGGCGGGAGCCAGGTCCGGGATCTCTCCGGGCGGATCGCCACGGCCGAGAAGATCCATCAGGGCCGCCTGCCGCCGGAACTCGCGGGCACAGTCGGGACAGGAAGTCAGGTGCTCCGCCAGGGCCGACCCTGGATCGCGGGTTTCCCGGAGGTCCATCCGGTCGATCGCTTTCAAGGCTCTAGCACACCGCACGGGGCCTCCTCCAACCGGCATAACGGTCCGCGGCCAGAAATCCTTCGGTGGGGAAGCGAGTCAGTCCAGGAGGTCCGCCAGTTTCTCTCGGAGGGAACGACGGGCCCGGGAGAGGAGAGATTCGGCGGCCTTGACTCCGACATCGAGAAGGCGGGCCGTCTCCGCAACGGGGAGCCCCTCCAGGTGGAAGAGGACGACGGCCATCCTCTGGGCGGGCGGGAGGTCGGCCAGGGCCTTCTGCAGGGCCTCCTGGCGCTCGGCGGCCAGCAAGCCCGCCTCCGAATCCGAGGTCCCCTGGATGGCCCCGGGATCGGCGATGGGGACCAGGGCGGGTCGGCGACGCCGGTCCAGGCAGAGGTTTACGGTGATGGTCCGCAAGTACGCGGGCAAGGGCTTCTCGGGACGGTAGCGCGCCGCCGCCTCCCACAGACGGAGGAACGCCTCCTGGGCCACGTCTTCGGCTTCGCTTCCGTCGCCGAGGTACCTCCGCGCGATGGAGTAGACGCCCGACTGATGCCGCCGGACAAGGATCCCGAGGGCGTCGCGGTCCCCCACGGCCGCGCGGGCCATGAGGTCCTCGTCGGTGAACGTGTCGTGAGGGTCCAGGGCTCCTCCTGCCGGATTCATGCTCCCGCTCGGGGCGCCCGCCCAGGATACGACGCCACCGTCCCGGCCGCGCAAGGGGGCGTCGGGTGAGGGAGGGCCGGCCGAAGAGACGAACCCCGGCGAGCCCTCTTGGAGACCGCCGGGGAGGCCGAGGGGTTTAGACCGCGCCTCCGGTCTCGGTGGAGCGGGCCGAGGTGCGCGTGGGCAGAGCGGATCGTCGCGGGACGGAGGGGCGCGGCTAGGGCGACTGGAGGCGGGCCAGGCGCTCCCGGGCGATGGCGGCCTCATCCGATTCCGGGGCGGACTGGATGAGGAGTCGGAGAGCGGTCATCCCCTGGGCCGTCTCATCGAGCGCGAGGTGGGAGAATCCGAGCTTGAGCCGGGCCGCAAGGGCCTTCGGGCTCTTCGGGTAGCGGTCGAGCACCGTTCGGAAGGCCTCCTTGGCTTCGACGAAGGATCTCTTGCTGTAGAGGCACTCCCCGATCCAGTACTGCGCGTTTCCCGCGCGGCCCTCCTCCGGGAAGGCCTGAAGGAAACGGCGGAACTCGTCCAGCGCGAGGTCGTATTTCCCCTGGAGGTAGTCCGCGTAGGCCTGGGCGTACAGGTCGGGGGAGACCGGCTCCGCCGGAGAGGGCGCGGGTGGGGAGGCGGCCCCCGACGGGGCCTCGCCCTGGGGATTGTCCAAAATCGCCGGCGGGGCCGAGGCGGGCGGAGCGGCCGCGAGTTCCTGGCGGCTCTGAAGGGCGGATACCTGCTCCTGGATCTGCTCCAGGCGCCGCTTGATCTCCTCCAGATCGGAGCGGATGTCGGCCGTTTGGGAGGCGCGCCCCAGGGCCTCCACGCGGGTGGAAAGGTCCTGGAGGGCCTTCTGAAGGAGCGGCAGTTGGGACTCCACGTGCTGGAGGCGGGCGCCCAGGGCGGCCACCTGCTGGTCCAGCCTCTGAATGTCCTCGCGGGTCCCGCCGGAGGCGGAAATCGCCGTGAAGACCGCCGCGGCGGCCAGGGTTTGCCGGAGGATGCCCATGGACGCCTACTTCACGTCGATGAGAAGGAACTCATCCCGGCGGTTCTGTTGCCAGCAGGCCTCGTCGTGGCTCTGGCAAGCGGGACGGGACTTGCCGTAGGAAACGGTCTGGATCCGGTCCGCCGGGACGCCGAGGCCCACGAGGTACTCTTTGGCAGAATTCGCTCTCCGCTCGCCCAGGGCGAGGTTGTACGCCTCCGTGTTCCGCTCGTCGCAGTGCCCCTCGACCGATACGCGGAACTGAGGATGGGCCAGGAGCCAGGCGGCGTTCTCCTTCAGGATGGGTCTCGCGTCGGCGCGGATCTCCCACTTGTCGGTGTCGAAGTGGATGCGGCCCAGAACACCCTGGCGGTTGAAGGCCTCGGCGCTGCTCTCCACGTCGAGGGAGGGTGTGGCGGGCGCCTCCGGTGTCCATGTGCTGGGAGGGGGGGCCGGCGGGACGGTCGTTCCCGGGCCGGGGCCCGCGGAGGCGGCCTCCTTCGTGGCGCAGCCCGTCAGAAAGGCGACCAGCAGCAGAAGCAGCGCCAGGAGTGCGGTCCGTCGGAAGGCCTTTTGCGCGCTCATATCAACCTCCATTCAGTTGAGGGCATTCTACCGGCCTCCAGGGGTCCCGGGCAAGGGGGAGGCCTCCGCGTCTCCGGGCCCGGCAAGGTGCCTCACGAAAACGACCTTGTCGTCCCCGGGGGCGTAGAACTCCCTCAGCCGGGCCTCCTCCCGGTAGCCCATCCGCAGGTAGAAGTCCCGGGCGGGTGCGTACCGGGGAAGGGACGAGGTCTCGATCACGCACAACCGGGCGCCCCTCGCGGCCATGTCCGCCTCGGCGTGGGAGAGCAGGAGGCGGCCGACGCCCCGCCCCTGATGGGCGGGGGAGGCGGCGATCCAGTACAGGTCGAAGGTCCCCAGAGTGCAGGGGGTGGGGCCCCAGCAGGCGTACCCCGCCACCTCGTCGCCCACGGCGGCGACGGCGAATCGGTAATCGGGATGGTCGGGCCGTTCCAGAGCGGCGTCCACGAGCTCCAAGGCCACGGCCACCTCGTCCTCCCGAAACACCCCCGCGGAACGGAGCAGGGTGGCGATCGGGGAACGGTCCCCGGGCTGGAGGGCCCTCAGCCTCAGGTCCACGGCTCGTTCACCTCGGCGGCTCCGAGCACCCGATGAGTCAGTTCGGAGTAGTCCCACCCGTGCGCCTTGGCCTGCTTGGCCAGCCCGGCGGAAGGGGAGAAGTCGGGGTTCGGGTTCACCTCGAGGATCTGGAGGTTCCCCTCCCGGTCTTCCCGGAAATCCACCCGAGCGTAGCTCCGGCACCCAAGGGCCAAGTAGGCCTCGCGGGCGAGCGCCCGGACGCGCTGGATCAGCTCCGGCTCCACCGGGGCCGGGCAGACCGTCGGTGTGGCGCGATAGGCCTCGCTCCCCTCCGCCCACTTGGCGTCGAAGGTCAGGACCTTTGGGTGGGAGGCGGGCATCTCCTCGTAATTCACGAGCGATGGAGGGAGGGCCACGATGCCCTCGGGCGTCTCCACCACGGAGCAGTTCAGTTCCCGCCCCGGCAGGAAGGGCTCCGCCAGGACCCCCGCCGGGAAACGCTCCAGGAGGACGCGCACCCTCTTCTGGAGGTCCTCCGGGTTCTGCACGAGGTTCTCGGCCTGGATGCCGTGGCTCGCGTCCTCGGCGGCGGGTTTGAGGAAGGCGGGGAAGCCGAAAGGGGGAGTCTCCGCGGCTTCGCTGGAGCGTTCGTACACGCGGAAGGGCGCGGTGGGAAGACCGGCCGCCTGGAGAAAGCGCTTGGCGATGGCCTTGTACAGGCCGAGGTGAAGGGAGAGGGGCGGGCACCCCGTGGAGCGGAGCCTCAAGGTCCTCAGGTGGATGGCGAGGGCCACCTCGCTGGGGGGGTCGTCGGCGAACCCTTCGAAGAGGTTGAAGACGGTGGAGCCCTTGGGGAGGGACTCCAATGCGCGGGCCGCCCCGGAGAGGGGCGGCACGAGGGGAATCCTCTCCGCCGGCCGGCCCCCCTCCTCCAGGGCTCGGCAGACACCCTCGACGGTTTCGAGGACGGCCCGTTCGGCGATCCCTCCGTCCAGCTCGCTGTCAAAGTCGTTGTACAGCACGAAGACGGGCTTCCTCCGGAGGGTGAAGATCCGGAGCTGCTCCCCCTCCCACTCGGCGGCCGAGGGTTTCGGGGCCGTTTGGGGCCCCGGGGGCGAGAGGGACCGATCCTGGGGAGACTGGGTCATGACGGCGCTCCCACGTGAAGGAGAGGTCAGGCCAGGCCGCAGCGCTGGAGCGCCGCGCTCAGAATGGCCTCCATCAGTTGCGGGTAAGGCATGCCCATCCCCCGCGCGAGGATGGGGAGGTCCCCGTAGGTCGGGGAAAGCCCGGGGAGGGGGTTGATCTCCAAGAAAACGGGGCGCCCGTCCCGCATCCGGAAATCCACGCGGGCCGCGTCCCGGCACTCCAGGGCCTGGAAGGCGAGAACCGCATCGCCGTACAGTCGGTCAAGGGCCGGCCCATCCAGGGGAGGCGGAACGTCGTAGGCCACCCGGTTCCTCCAGTCCCGCTTCACCTCGACGGAATACACGAAGTCCGGATGAGGGCCCGCCTTGGGCCGGATGCGCATGGCCCCGATGGCGCGGGGCGGATCGTTGCCCACGACCCCCACGGTGTATTCGTCCCCCGAGACGAACTCCTCCAGAAGGACGGGCTGCCCGTAGGCGCGGAGGGTGGCTTCCACGTGGCGGCGGGCCTCCTCCGGGCTCCGAACCACCGAGGCGTCGCGGATTCCCTTGGAGGATCCCTCGTAGGCCGGCTTGGCGATGCAAGGGAAGCGGAGCCCCTCCACCCGGTCCAGGTCCGCCGCCCGGCGCACCACGAGGTCCGCCGGGACGGCCACCCCCGAGAAGGCCACCAGCCGTTTGGTGAGGGCCTTGTCGAGGCTGAGGGCCAGCGTGAGGGGGTCGGACAGGGCATAGGGGATGCCCAGCATCTCGAGAACGGAGGGGACCTGGGCTTCGCGGCTGCGAAGGGTCCCTTGACCTTCGGCGATGTTGAAGACGAAATCCAGGCGCTCGGTGAGGGCCTTTTCGAGGAAGGACCGGCCCCCCCCGAGGGGCACGACCTCGTGGCCGAGGGATTCGATGGCCGCGCCGATGGCGCCCACGGTTTCGGGCGGGTCGAACTCCTCGTAGAGGTCGTCGGGCTGCCCTTCCGCCGGTTCGCAGGCCGGCGGCTTCAGATCAAACGTCAGCCCGATTCGCATGGACGGCCGTCCGGTCCCGCTTCACCAGGCGCGGCTTGCGGGGCTTGTCGGTTTCCTCGAAGGGGAGGGCGGGCGCCCGGCGCGGCCTGCGGGGGGGCGGAGGCGCTGGGTTTCGGTAATGGAAGATCCGCCCCTCGTAATTGCGCAGGACCAGGGTGTCCTCCGTGGAATAGAGGTGGTAGGTGGGGCCGAGGGGAATCTTCCCGCCGCCCTCCGTATCCACCACGAAGGTGGGCACCGCGAAGCCCGAGGTGTGGCCCCGCATCTTTTCCAGGATCTCGACGCCCGTCCAGACGGAGGTGCGCAGGTGCTCGGCCCCCCGCACCGGGTCGCACTGGAACAGATAGTAGGGCCGCACACCGATGCGCAGAAGCCCATGGCACAGCCGGAGCATCGTGTCGGCGCTGTCGTTGACGCCTCGGAGCAGGACGCTCTGGTTGTTCATGGGGACACCCGCTCGCTGAATGCGCCGGCAGGCTTCGGCGGACTCGGGCGTGATCTCGTTGGGATGGTTGAAGTGGGTGTGGACCCAGAGAGGGAGGTGGCGGGAGAGGAGGTCCGTCAGCTCCTCCGTGATCCGCTGGGGCAGAACCACGGGATACCGCGTCCCGATCCGGATGATCTCCACGTGCGGGATCTTGCGGAGCTCGGAGAGGCAGTAATCGAGCACCGAAAGGGGAAGGGAGAGCGGGTCCCCGCCGGAAAAGATCACGTCCCGGATCTGGGGCGTTTCCCGGATGTACCCGATCATGCGGTCGAGCTGGCTGCGGTTCTTGGGCTTCTCGCCGTCGTCCCATTCGCGCCTGCGCGTGCAGTGGCGGCAGTACATGGGGCACATGTTGGTGGCGATGAAGAGGGCGCGGTCCGGATACTTGTGGACGAGACCGTCCACGGTCATGTGGTTGTCCTCGGCCAGGGGATCCACGAGTCCCGGGTGCTGGGGCAGAAACTCGGAGGGCGAGGGCACGGCCTGCCGCCGGATGGGATCGTCCGGATCCTGCGGGTCGATGAGGCTGAGGTAGTAGGGAGGAATCCCAAGGTGCAGGCGAGGCCCCAGGAGCTTGAGCTGCTTGTACTCGGCGGCGGTCAGGGGCAGGAGCCGGGATAGGACGTCCAGGTCGCGGACGCGGTTCCTGTACTGCCACCGCCAATCGTTCCATTCGGCGTCGGTCGCCTCGGGAAAGAACTGGGCCCGGCCGCCCGCTCCTCGCGCGGGCGCCTCATTCGCGAGCATGGTCTCCTCCCCGCGGGAATGCGTTCCCGCGAAAGAGCGCCGCGCAGAGCCCAGGAATCCGGCCAAGCAAAGAAAAAGCCTCGCCTGGAATAGGCGAGGACGGCACCGCCGGCGAGGGGCCGAAAGCCCCTCGGTGCCTGTGCGCACGCAGGCTCCTGACTTGTCCCTCTTCCATTCTCAGACGGAAGACTTTCGTCTCCCGACCTCCTCCTCTGGACCAGCCGCCGTTCACGACACCGCGCCGCGCACGTTACGACTTACGGGAAATATAGACCCTTACGGTTCGATGTCAAGAGGTTGCGGTGAGAAGGAGAACCCCCGCGATGGAGGCCGCCGTTCCGAGAACGGCGCGGAGCGAAATCCGCTCGTGGAACACGACGCGGACGATGGGGAGGATGAGAATGGGAACCAGGGCCATCAGGGCCGAGGCCACCCCGACCTTCGCGTGGGCCACGGCCACGAGGGAGAGCCACACGCCGAGGAAGGGTCCGGTGACGGCCCCCGCCGCCGTGAGCGCCATGGCCCGGCCGTCCCGGAAGATGTCGGACACGGAGCCGCGGGACTTGAGGAGAGGAGTGACCGTCCAGAGGCCGGCCGCGGCCACCACCATGCGGATCAGGGTCCCCGAGAGGGCGGGCATGCCGGAGCGCAAGCCCTCCTTCGCGAGGACCACGCCGAGGGCCTGGCACAGCGCGCCGCCGAGGGCGAAGGCCACGCCCACTCCGAGCCGTGACCCGTCCGGCCCGTCCTCCGGGCGTTTCCCCTCGAGGATGACCCACGCGATTCCCGCCACCGTGAGGAGGATGCCCGCGGCCTCCCGGAGCAAGAGCCGCTCTCCGAGGAGTAGGAGGGCGAGGAGGGAAGAGAAGATGGGCCAGGCGGCCATCACGAGCATGGCCCGCCGGGGGCCCAGGTCGAGCAGCGCCCGGAAGAGGAAGCTGTCCCCGAGGCTCAGGCCGACGAGACCGGAAAGGCCCAGCCAGACCCAGGCCGCCACCGGCGCGTCGAACGGAAGGAGGGCTCCGGTCTGGAGGACGTGCGTCGCGCCCAGGAGGACGACCGCCATGAGGAGGCGCGTGCGGTTCACGGCCATGGCGCCGGCCCGCTGGCCGGCCAGGGTGAAGAAGACCGCCGTGAAGGCCCACAGGAGGGCCGTGGCCAGGGCCGCGGCCTCGCCGATTCCTGGAACGTGGAGAATGAGAGAGCCTCCTTCCGGGCTGAACCGCGCACGATCCAAGGCCAGCATACGCTTCACGGCTCCGCCCGTGAAGCCGGGTCTTCCATGATCCGCCTGGGTTGCCGCGTCGCCTTCGCGGTAGGATGGTGCGGGAGGATGAAGCCATGCCGCTCCGTCGCGCGCTTACGGTGGCCGGTTCCGACTGCTCCGGTGGGGCCGGGATTCAGGCGGACCTGAAGACGTTTCACACCTTCGGGGTGTACGGGATGAGCGCCGTGACCGCCGTGGTGGCCGAGAATACGTTGGGGGTCCAGGGATGGCGGGCCCTCGACCCGGACTTCGTGGTCCAGCAGATCGCCTCGTGTCTGGACGACGTCGGCGTCGACGCGGTCAAGACGGGAATGCTGGTGGATGCCCCGACGATTCGCGCCGTGGCCGCCCTTCTCAGAGACCGCCGCATTGGGAACCTCGTGGTGGACCCCGTGATGAGGGCCAAGAGCGGCGATCCGCTCATCGACCCCGAGGCGGTGAGCACTCTCGTGGAGGAGATCTTCCCCCTGGCCCGCGTCGTCACGCCCAACGTTCCGGAGGCGGAGGTCCTCGCCGGATTTCCCCTCCGGGGGCTCGACGACTTCCGAAGGGCGGCGGAGGTGATCCGGGCGGCCGGACCCGAGGTCGTCGTCCTCAAGGGGGGCCACAGCCCCGTGAACCCCGGCGGGATTGCGCGCGATTTCGTGTGGGACGGCCGGGTGTGGGAGACCCTCGAGGGCGGCCGGAGCGGGGACCGAAACACCCACGGCACCGGATGCACCTTCTCCGCGGCCGCCGCCGCCGGACTGGCCCTGGGGCTCGACGTCCTTCCCGCCCTTCGCCGGGCCAAGGCCTTCATCACCGAGGCGATACGCACGGCGCCCGGGTTGGGCGGGGGCCACGGACCCGTGAACCACTGGGCCTCCTTCTCGGAGTGACCCGGGGGCCCGCGCCGGGAAACATCCTTACGAGAGCTCCCGCGGCGAAGACGACGCGCACCGCGGCCCTTCGCGGCGGGGCGGGATTGGGTCCGCCCCAGGGGCGGAGAAGGAGGTCTTCCCATGGCACGCAGAGGCTGGGTCTTGCTGGTCGCGGCCCTTCTCGGCACGGCCGCGTCCGCCCAGAACACGGGGCGCCGGATCACGTACGCGGTGGATCCCGCCACGACCGCGCCGGCGGCCACGGTCATCCACAACGGGGAAGGGATCACCGTGGTCATCTTTCGGGCGGCGGAGCTGGACGAGGGCGGCACCTTCGTCTTCCGCGCCGACATGACGGCCCGCGGGAGGAACGTGTCCTTCCCCTTCGACGCCGAAATGGACGATCGCTCCAGGGGCAACGCCCTGGTGGAGAGTTTCGACCCCGAGGTGGTGACCTTCGTGGACGGGGCCACCCCCGCCTCGACCCTGGTGACCGTCACCCTCCCGCCCGGCTCCTACGGGCCCAAAAAGAAGTTCGTCACGAAGGTCAAGGCGGAGCCCCTGCGCGGAAGCCGGGTGGGTGAGGGAACGGGGATCAAGGTCGTGATCCGGGAAGGGACCGCCTCGTCGGCCGACGCCGAGGGGGCGCTCCTGGAGGAGATCCTGGAGGCTCTCTCTCCCGAGCCCTGACCGGAGGGCGAAAGGCCCGACCCGTCAGCGGGGAGGAACGGGGGCCAGGGCCTCCTCGAAGAACGCCAGCATGCGCTCGAAAAGATCGCGGCGGTGCGTCCTCTCCCGGATTCCGTGGTTCTGACCCGGGTAGTACGCCGTCTCGAAGGGCCGTCCTTCCTTCAGGAGGGCCTCGGCCATCCGGACACTGTTCTGGAAATGGACGTTGTCGTCGGAAAGGCCGTGCATCATGAGAAGGCGGCCCGAGAGGGCGGCCGCGGCGTAGACGGGTGAGCTCTCCCGGTATCCCTCGGGGTTCTCCGCCGGAAGCCCCAAATAGCGTTCCGTATAGCACGAGTCGTAGGCCGCCCAGTCGGAGACCGGGGCCACGGCGACTCCCGCGCGGAAGGTGCCGGAGGGTGCGTGGGTCAGGGCGTAGAGGGTCATGAAGCCGCCGTAGCTCCACCCCCAGATCCCGATGCGCTCCGGGTCGACGAAGGGCAAGGACCGCAAGTAGGCGACGCCCGCGAGCTGGTCCTCGAGTTCAATCCGCCCCAGGCTCCCCGCGACGGCGGCTTCGAAGGCCGCGCCCCGCCGCCAGGAACCCCGGTTGTCCAGGGAGAAGACCACGAAACCGCGCTGGGCGAAAAGATGGCCGATGGCTTCCCAGCGCGCGACCCATCGATCTTGAACCATCTGGGCGTGCGGTCCCCCGTACACGTCCACGATGGCGGGATACCGTTTCGCGGGGTCGAAGTCCCGGGGCCGGGACAGCCGGCCGTGGAGCGTGGTCCCGTCGAGGGCCTTGAGGAGGATCGGTTCGGGCGTGACGAACCCGAATTCCGCCAGCGCGGGCTCTGCGTTTTCGTACAGCACCGTCGCGCTCCCTCCGCGCGTCGGCACCAAGTCGGCCCTCGGGGGGACCCCCCGGCGGGAGTGGAGGTCGAGGAACCAGGCGCCGTCGGGGGAAACCTCGGCCTCGTGCCAACCCTTACCGTCCGTGAGGAGGAGGGGAGGGGAGCCGGAGAGGTCCGTCCGGTAGACCTGGCGGCCCGTGGGATCTTCCCGGTTTCCGGAGAAGTACAGGTGCCCCCGCGCCTCGTCCACGGCCAGGAGGTCGTCCACCACCCAATTTCCCCGTGTGATTTGCACGAGGTCCCCTCCGTCCAGCCGCCCGAGGTACAGATGGGCGAAGCCGTCGCGCTCGCTCATCCAGAGGAAGCGCTTTCCGTCGGAGAGAAAGCGCGGGGGGCCGATGAAGTTGATCCACGAGGCGGAGGTCTCCTCCAGCACGGTGCGGGGAGAAGCGCCCGACAGGTCCGAAAGGAGGAGGCGGAGACGCTTCTGCCTCCGGTCCAGAAGGACGAAGGTCAGGGCGGAGCCGTCCGGGCTCCACGCCGCGCGGGGAAGGTACCCGTCGCCCGAATCGGCGCCGGCCACCTCCGTGGAGACGCCCGAGGCAACCTCCGCCACCCGCAGGCGGACCCGGGGGTTGGCATCGCCGGGGCGGGGATAGAACTGGGGCTCCACCTGGGGATGGATGGACCGGGCGTCCACCATGGGGAACGTGGGGACCTCCGCCTCGTCGAAGACCCAGTAAGCAATCCGGCGTCCGTCGGGAGACCAGAGGATGCCGCTCTCGAAGTCCAGTTCCTCCCCGTACAGCCAGTCCCCCCGTCCCACGAGGACCTTCTCGGAGGGAGACGGGGCCAGGTTTCGCGGAGGGCCTCCGGCGAGGTCCACCACCCAGAGGCCGCGGCGGTTGGCATAGGCCACGAGGGAGCCGTCGGGGGACCACTCCGGATTCTCCGCCTCCTCGGCTTCGGGCAGGAGCCGGCGCAGGGTCCCCGTGGCCAGGTTCAGGACCCACCACCCCTTCGCCTCCACCAATGCGTGAGCGCCCGAAGGAGAAAGGTCAAATGACATGAGTTTCTTGTCGGAGCCCGTGGCGGCCAGGAAGGCCTCTTGCGACAAGACCTTTCTGCGCGAGAGGGTGGTCGGATCGAGGCCCACGAGGTCCCCTTCCGCTCCCGATGGATCGGGCTCGAGAAAGTAGAGCCGGTCCCCCTTTGGGCTCCATGCGGCCTCTCTCGGGACCTGGGCGGCGAAACGGTCGGGCGTCACCGCCTCCTCCACGGAAAGGTCCCTGAAGTCGGCGAGGGGACCCCGGGCCCACAGAACCAGCGTGAGGACGGCCAGCGCGGCTCTTCTCGACGTGCTCGTCACGCATCACCTCCCAAGGGGAGCATTGTAGCCCGGCTCGTCCCCGCCTGGCGTGGTATCCTCGGAGCGTCGCGAAGGGAGGCCAGCATGGGCAAAGCCATCCTGGTGGGGGCCAGTTCCGGAATCGGCAGGGAGCTGGCGAAGGTCATGGCGAAGGACGGTTGGGTTCTCGGGCTCGCCTCGCGGAACACCCATGCCCTGGAGGCGCTCCGCGCCGAATTGGGGGGGGAGCATCGGGTCCAGGCTCTGGACGTGACGCGTCCCGAGGAGGCGGCCGAGAAGCTCGATGCGCTGGCTCGCGACCTGGGCGACGTGGACTGCGTGATCCTGTCTTCCGGGATCGGAATCGAGAACCGGAAGCTCCTGTGGGAACCCGAGGCCAAAACGATCGCCGCGAACGTCCTGGGCTTCGCCTCGTGCGCCGCCTGGGCCGGCCGCTACTTTCTCCAGCGCAAGCGCGGCCACATCGTGGGCATTTCCTCCGTGGCGGGCTTGAGGGGGAGCCCCTTCAACCCGGCCTACAACGCGTCCAAGGCATTCGTTTCCAATTACCTGGAAGGGCTCCGCTTGAATCTGGGCCGCTTCGAGGTTGCGGTGACGGACGTGCGGCCGGGGTACGTGGCCACGCCCATGACCGAGGGCCAGAAAGGGATGTTCTGGGTCGCCGACGCGCGGACCGCCGCCCGGCAGATCTACGACGCCATCCGAAAGCGCCGCTCGGTGGCCTACATCACCCGGAGATGGCGCTGGGTGGCGATGCTCTCGCGCAATGCGCCCGCCTTCCTCTATAAGAAGTTCTCCAACTAGATCCGCGGGCCGGGTCCGGGCTCCACCGGGTGCTATACTTCCCCCTTTCCACGCGGGGTGTGCGCGGTGGAAACCGGGGAGGAGCGCATGGCATCCGACTTCGAGCGGTTCGTCGAAAAGAGCCTCGTCGTCCATGATCTGATGGAGATCCAGCAACTTCTGGAATGGGACCAGCAGGTGATGATGCCGCGCAAGGGCGCCGAACAGCGCGGCGCCCACCAGGCGGCGCTGGCGGCGGTGGTCCACGAGCGCCTCTCGGATCCGGCGTTCGGCGAACTCCTCGACCGGCTGGAAGGGCAGTCCCTCGGAGAGGACCCGGCGGCGGACCTGAGGGAGGCGCGGCGCGCCTGGGAGCGGGCCGTGAAGGTCCCCTCGCGCCTCGTCTCCGAGCGGGCCAGGGCCGTGGCGCTCTCGCAGGAGGCCTGGGTCGAGGCCAAGAAGCACGACGATTTTCCAGCCTTCCTCCCCCACCTGGAACGCGTTCTCAGGCTGACCCGGGAGACGGCCTCCCTTCTCAATCCCGACCACCCCTACGACGCCCTGCTCGAGGAGTACGAACCCGGGATGACCGAGGCCGAACTGGCCGCCGTCTTCGCCGATCTCAAGGGCCGCCTCCTGCCCCTGCTCGACCGCATCCTCGGCGCCCCTTCGCCGCCCGACGCCTCGATCCTGGCGCGGCGGTATCCGGTGGCGGCCCAGGAGGCCTTCTGCCGCGACCTCGCGGCGGACCTCGGATACGATTACGAGGCGGGCCGGCTGGACCGGTCGGCCCATCCCTTCACCAACGGGACCTTCCGGGACGTCCGGATCACCACGCGGTACAGCGAGACGTTTCTGAACACGGCCGTCTTCGGGACCATCCACGAGACGGGCCACGCTCTGTACGAGCAGGGCCTCGACCCCGACCGCTTCCGAATGCCCGCCGGCCAGGCCTGCTCCCTGGGCATCCACGAGTCCCAATCCCGTTTCTGGGAGAACGTGGTGGGAAGGTCGCTCCCCTTCTGGTCCCATTACTTTCCCAAGCTGCGAACGGTCTTCCCCGCCGCCCTGGAGGGAGTGGAGGAAAGGGATTTCTACCGGGCCGTGAACGCCGTGAAACCCTCCCTCATCCGCGTGGAAGCCGACGAGGTCACCTACAACCTCCACATCATTCTCAGGTTCGAGCTGGAGAGCGCGCTCCTGAAAGGTTCCCTGGAACCCAAGGACCTTCCCGAGGCCTGGCGCGAGGGGATGCGCGGGCTCCTGGGGATCGAGCCGGCCACGGACCGCGAGGGCGTCTTGCAGGACATCCACTGGTCGGCCGGCCTCGTGGGGTACTTCCCGACCTACGCCCTCGGCAACCTCTACGGGGGGCAGTTCCTCCAGGCGCTTCGGGCGGACCTTCCCGACCTGGATGCCCGGATCGCCGCCGGAGAATTCGCCTCCCTCCGGGAGTGGCTGAGGGTCAAGATCCACCGGCAGGGCCGGCGCCACCTGGCGCCCGAACTCTGCCTCCAGGTGACGGGGAAGCCTCTCTCGGCGGCCCCATTGATGGCCTATCTGGAGGCCAAGTTCGCGGACGTGTACGGACTTTGACGGAGAGAGCACCATGCGATTTCGAGATGCGGGCGTGGACGGCGCGGACTGCCGGATCGAGCGGGACTCCCTGGGGGAAGCGCGGGTTCCCCGGTCGGCCTACTACGGGAGCCAGACTCAGAGGGCCATCGAGAACTTCCAGCTCACCGGCGTGAGCCTGGAGTCCTTTCCCACCTTCATCCGAGCCCTGGCCATGGTGAAGAAGGCGGCGGCCCTGGCCAACCGCCAGCTGGGCCACCTCCCGGCGCCGACTGCCGACGCCATCGCCGCGGCCTGCGACGACATCGCCGCGGACCGCCTCCACGAGCATTTCGTGGTGGACATGCTCCAGGGGGGGGCGGGCACCTCCACCAACATGAACGCCAACGAGGTCATCGCCAACCGGGCCCTGGAGATCCTTGGAAGGCCCCGGGGCGACTATGCTCACTGCCACCCCAACGACCATGTGAACATGTCCCAGTCGACCAACGACGTCATCCCCACCGCCATCAAGGTGGCCGCCCTCTACGGAGTGAGGGACCTGCGAGAGGCCCTGGGCAGGCTCTGCGAGGCCTTCGCGGCCAAGGGGAGGGAGTTCTCCGACGTCCTGAAGATCGGGCGCACGGAAATGCAGGACGCCGTGCCCATGACCCTGGGACAGGAGTTCGAGGCGTACGCGGTGATGATCCGCGAAAGCCGCGATGCCCTGCAGCGGGCCGAATTCCTCCTCCAGGAGATCTCCATGGGCGCCACGGCCGTCGGCACGGGGCTCAACACGGACCCGCGGTACGCCGGCCTCGTCTGCAAGCACCTCTCGAGCCTGACGGGTTTCCCCCTCGTGACGGCCGTCAACCTCGTGGAGGCGACGCAGGACAGCGGAGATTTCGCCGAAGTGTCGGGCATCCTCAAGCGGATCGCCATCCAGCTTTCCAAGATCGCCCACGACCTGAGGCTCCTCTCCTCGGGTCCCCGCGCGGGGTTCGCGGAAATCGCGCTTCCGGCCCTTCAGCCGGGCTCCTCCATCATGCCCGGCAAGGTGAACCCGGTGATCCCCGAGGCCATCAGCCAGGTGGCCTACCAGGTGATCGGCAACGACGTGGCCGTCTCCATGGCCGCCGAGGCGAGCCAGCTCGAGCTCAACCCCTTCGAACCCCTCATCGCGTACAACCTATTCATGTCCATCGGAATGCTCAAGGCGGCTGCCGAGACCTTCCGCACGCGGTGCATCGAGGGCATCACGGCGAACCGCGACCGCTGTCAGGTGCTCGTCGAACGGAGCGTGACGCTGGTGACCGCCCTCGTTCCCTACATCGGGTACGAGGCCGCCGGAGACGTGGCCAAGGAAGCCCTGGCCACCGGAAAACACGTGCGCCAGATCGTGCTCGATCGGGGGCTGCTATCGGAGGAGAGGCTGGGGGAGATTCTCGATCCCGCCAAGATGACCCACCCCCGGGCCATCCTTCCCTGACGGCTCAGTCGCACTTTCTCTGTTTGCCCTCGGGCCAGAGGACGAATCCCCCGTTCACCCAGACGATGTCGTTCTCGAGGCAGAGGGTGGCCGAGGGCGCCGCGTTGACGGAGGAGGCGAAGGTCTCCCCGTCGTCCTGCCCCCCCTTGCCCATGGACCGCAGAGCGAAATCCGAGCCCGTGTCGGTGGTGGAGTACTGGTACTTGATGTCCCACGGGTCGGGATTGGGCACTTCCTTGATGTAGTAAGGGGCGAGTTCGCCCACGGGGATGACGACGTCCGTGTCCTGCCAGGAGGTGTTGGCCAGAGGGTAGATGTTCGTGTCCGTGCTGTAGGAGTTGCAGGCCGTGGCGAGGCCCCGGATTTCCGACATGGCGCGCTTCTGCTTGGCCCGGTGGATGGCCGAGAAGAGGCTGGGGATCATGATGGCCGCAAGGATGGCGATGATCGCCACGACGATGAGGACTTCAATGAGCGTGAACCCCTTCTCTCCCCTCATGGAAGCCTCCCAAGCTCACGGGAAAGAATAGCAAGAGTTGTTCCACATGCAAACTCCTTGTCAATCAACGAATAAGGCAGGTGACTGCCAATAGGTGTTACCCCGAGGGGTCACGGATTGCCACCGGTCGGGACCAGGGTGAGGAGGGCTACCTCGCCCCGCCGGAAGAGGCGCATGGGCGGTCCCCACGTTCCCGTTCCCCGGCTGACCAGAAGGGTCATGCCCCCCACCCTGTACGTGCCTTCGAGGCGCGGGTAGGCCAGTCGGACGAGCAGGCCGAAGGGCCAAATCTGACCGCCGTGGGTGTGGCCGGAGAGCATGAGGCCGGCTCCTCGGGTGGCGGCCTCCTCGGCCCGGAGGGGGCTGTGGCTGAGAAGTATCAAGGCGCCGGCCCCGCCGGGGCCCAGGGCCTCCGCCACAGGGTCCCCCGCCAAACCGAACTGGCCGCGGGCGGTGAGGTCGTCCACGCCGGCGATCCGGAGTCCCGGGGCCGCCTCCGCCGCCTCTTGCCGAAGGACCACCCATCCCGCCGAGGCCAGGAAGCCTGCGGAGCGGTCGGCGCCGGCATAGAACTCATGGTTGCCCAGGACCGCCCATTTTCCCAAGGGGGGGCGCCACTCGGACATCAGAGGCAGCAAGGGCTCCACATCGGGGAGATGACCGTCCACGAGGTCGCCGGTGACCACGATGAGGTGGGGATCCAGCCCCTGAACCTGGTCCACCAGGCGCCTCAGCCAACGGCGGCCCAGCAAGGTGCCCAGGTGCAGGTCGGATACCTGGACTATCCGGGTGCCCCGGAGGCCCTCTGGAAGCCCGGGAAGGACAACCGTCCGTCGGACAACCTCGGGTGCCCTCAACCCCTGCACGAGGGCCACGGCGGACAAGGCGCCCGCGGCGGCCAGGGCTCCGAGCCGAAGGTGAGTCGTCCAGGGGCGGAGCCAGACGCCGAACCCCGAGAGGAGATCGGTGGCGAGCAGGCAGACCATGGAGAGAAACAGGGCCCCCATCCACACGGCGCCGGCGAACTCCATCGCGTAGGCGGAGCGTCCGGGGAGGAGTCGGGCGAGGACGCGGCCCGCGGGATAGAGGGCCCACAGAACCGCCAAAAGGAGGATGGCCCACCGCCTCGCCGGTCCCGCGGCCAGGGGGGGCAGGCGCCACACTCGGTGGAGCAGGTAAAGGTGCATGGCCGTCCAGGTCCCCAGGACGACGGAAAGAAAGAGGGCGAAGCGCAGGACTCCGTTCATGGAAAGGGAGCCTAGCACGATTCCGTGACTCCGCCCAGGCGGCGAGGGCACGTACACCGGGCGAGGAGCCGGCGGAATCGGAGTGAACGCTGGATGCACTGGACGGTGGTACACTCGGCGAGAAAGGACGGCGCCATGGCTCCTTCCCTCCCATCCGCCCCGGGTTCCCCCATGGGCGTGGAGCGCCTGACGGCCTCGGCCGGGTCCGGCAAGACCCACCGGCTGGCTCTCCGGTTCCTCGGCCTGCTCCTTGCGCCGAACGTCCCCGACACAGACCTTTCCCGCATCCTGGCCGTCACCTTCACCAACAAGGCCGCCGGGGAGATGCGGGAGCGCGTGTTGTCCTGGCTGGAAGCCCTCGCCCTCCAGCGCGCGCCTCAGGACGTGGAAATCGTCCAGAACTTGTCCTCTTGGTTGGGACAGTCCCCCGAGGCGCTCCGCGCGGCCGCGCGGGAGGTCCTGGACCGGATCTACCGGAGGTGGCCCGAGCTCTCCCTCAAGACCATCGACTCGTATCTGATGACGCTGGCCCGGGCCTCCGCCTTCGAACTCGGTCTCGCTCCCGGCGCGCGCGTTCTCCTCGACCCCCGTCCCCTCCTGCGCAGGGCCGTGGGCCGCTTGCTGGAGGAAGCGGAGGATGATCCCCCGTCGGCCGAGGTCCTGCGGACCGTCCTGGAGGACCTTCTCCTGGGCGACGAATCCCTGGGTTGGGACCTGGCGGAGGTCCTCGTGGAGATCGATGCGCGACTGCGGACGCTCTGGGTCTCCAAACTGAAGAAACTCCAGGTGGACCCTGCCGGCTTCCGGGCCTACCATCACGAGCTGGAAGGGTCCCTGGCCGCGGGAAGGGACCTCCTCGACGCCGTGGGGAAGGCGGGGCTCGAGTTTCGTGGAGGTACCTTCCAGCGGGACCTTTGCCGGTTTCTGGACACGCGTCAGCCCGAGGTCCTGAAATCGGCGGCCTTCTTCAAGCCCTCCCTGAAGGAGGCCGTCCTCAAGTCCCGGGCAGGCGCCGTGACTCCGACCCTCGAGGGCCTCTTCAACGCATTTCGGGAGGCCTTGGCTCGTGCCGCGGAGGCCTGGGCCCTTGGCAGGACCGCGCCGCAAGTCCAGCTCCACGCCCGGTTGATCCCCGCCCTGGAGCGAGAGGCCGCGAGGGAGGGCGCTCTGTTGCTCGACGAGGTTCCCTCGCGGATCGCCGCGCGATTGTCCGAGGGCGGGGTGCCCTCGATCTACCTGGCCCTGGGAGACCACCTCCGGCATTTCCTTCTGGACGAGTTCCAGGACACGGGCGCCGCCCAGTGGGCCGCGCTTCTCCCCCTGGTGGAGGAGGGGCTGGCCTCCGGCGGCTCCCTCTTCTACGTGGGGGACCAGAAGCAGTCGCTGTACCGTTTTCGCGGCGGGGACCCGGACCTCTTCGATCGGGCCTTGGAGGACCTCTCCGCCTTCGAGACCCGCCGGGAGGTCTTGAGACGTAACTTTCGAAGCCGCGCCGTGCTGGTGGACTTCTTCAACCGGACTTTCTCGCGGGAAGCCCTGGAGCGCTGGTTCTTCTCCCTGGGGGATTCGCCGGAAGAGGAGGAGGACCTTCGGCGGGAGGATTTCGAGCGGCGGATCTGGCCCTTCTTTAAAGAGGCCCGGCAGGAGCCGTCCCCGAAAAGGGAAGGGGGCCGCGTGGGCGTGATCCCCATTGCCCTTGACCCGGGCCTGTCCCGGGAGGAGGCCGTGGCCGCCGCCGCTGAAGAGGCCGCCGGACGGATCCTTCCGGACCTTCTCGGCCGGGGATACTCGCCCTCCGACGTGGCGTTCTTGCTCCGGACCAACCGGGAAGCCGTCGCCGTGGGAGAGGCCCTCCAGCGGCGGGGGTACCGGGTGGCCTCCGAGTCCACCGCCCGGATGACGTCCCACCCGCTCGTCCGGGAGGTCCTCGACCTCCTCCGCTTCGTCACCTCCCCGGCCGACGATCTCGCCTTCGCCTCCTTCGCCGGCGGCCGGATCATGGAATCCGTCTCGGGGGTTTCCAGGGACGACTTTCTGGCCCTCCTTCATACGAGGCCTCCCGGCTCCCGGGGGAACTTGTACGCGTGGTACCGGGAAGCCTTCCCGGAGCCGTGGCTACGGCTCGTGAATCCGGCCTTCCAGTCGGCGGGCTACCTTCCGCCCTACGACCTCGTCCGGGATTTCTTCGAGCGGGCGGGGGTTCTGGAGGCCTTTCCGGAGGACCGGGCCTTTCTCCTGCACCTCCTGGAACGGCTCGCCGAGAGGGAGGGGGAGGGCGAGGCGACGGCGGCGGATTTTCTCGCGTACCTACAGGAGAGCGAGGAGGACCCGGCCCTCCAGGTGCCCCTCCCCGAATCGGGAGACGCGGTGCGGGTCCTCACGGTCCACAAGTCCAAGGGGCTGGGCTTTCCTGTCGTGGTCCTCCTCCTCCCCAACCTCTCCCCGCCCGCCATCCGGGAGGCCGTCTTGGAGGAGGGGCCGACCCTGCGCCTCCTGCGGCTCTCGGCCTGGGGTTGCCGATTCTCTCCGGTCCTGCGGAGGGCCAGGGACCAGGAGAAGGTCCTGGCCTTGAGGGATGAACTGAACGCCTACTACGTGGCGGTGACCCGGGCGAAGGACGAACTGTACGTGATCCTGGAGTCGAATCGGAGTCGGCAGAAACCCGTTCCCCTGCCGGCCGAGGTGGGCGGGGAGGGATACGCCGCCGGCGAGGCCGTCCCCTTCGAGGGGGATCGCCCGGGGGGCGCCCTTCCGTGTCCGGGCCCCTCCCGCCGCGTCCCGTGGAGGCCCCGGATGGGGCCCGCCGGGGACCCCGCGTACCGGCCCCCCACGACGGAGTCGGTGGCGGCGGCCAGGAGGGGAAAGATCCTCCACGCGGGGCTGGAGGCCGGTCTTCGAGGGAGACCTGGCGACGAAGCCGCCTTCGAGGGCCTGGGCGCCTCGGCCGAGGAGGCCCGGGAAATGGCCGGACTGCTCCGGCGTTTGGCGGGCCACCCGCACATCGGACCGCTGATCGCGCCCGAAGACGCGGAGGTCCTCGACGAAGTGGAGTTTCTCGACCCGGAGGGACGGTTTCTCCGGGTGGACCGCCTGATCCGGGACCGGGACGGCTTCACGGTGGTCGACTGGAAGTCGGGGGAGGAGGAAAGACCCGGCCAGCATGAACAGGTGGCCCGCTACTGCCGGCTCCTGGCCCGCCTGCACCCCGGGGAGCGGGTCCGGGGGGTTCTCGTCTATCTGGCGGGCGGACGCGCGGAGGACGTGGCATGGTGACCCTCGTGGATGTTCCCGTCGGCGAGGACCTCCTGGAGAGGGCCCTGGCCGAGTGCGAGGGTGTCCCGCCCGATGGGCTGGCCGTGGTCTTTCCGGGAAGCCGCGCCGTCCATCATTTCGCGACGCGATACGCCCGATCCGCGGGCGGGCCGTGCCGTCCCCCGAGACTCTGCACGCTGGAATCCCTGGCCGCCCGGTTGGCGGGAACCTCCGGTGAGGCCCTCGAGGAGTTCCAGGCCGTCGCACTCCTCTCGGAGGCCGTGGCTTCGGCCGGAGGTCCGGTTCTGAGAAGGCTGGCGGGCGACTTGGTGGCCTTCTACGGTTGGGGGGTCTCGTTCCTGAAGGCGTTGGCGACGCTGGGGGAGGAGATGGTCGCCGATGCGGACCTCCTTCGGCTTCGCGGGCTCGATTCCTTCGACGTTCTTGCGCCGCCGGTGCGCGAATTCTACGAGCGGTACCCGGAGATCCGCGAGGCCTTCGAATCGCGCGTTTCGGCGGCGAATTCGTTCACGCGGGGACAGGTTTACGCCCGTTCTCTGTCTCGGCTTGCCTCCGGGGCGGCCCAGGTTCCCGACCGCATCCTCCTGGTGGGGTTCTTCTCCTTTTCGCGCGGGCAGGCGCGCCTGGTGGAGGCGGCCGGGCGGGTCGCCGAGGTGACGGTCCTCCGGCACCAGGACGGGCGGGACTGGAAGGCCTTCGAAGCCATGGAGAGGCTCCTGCCCGTCGGGAGACCCGTCCGCCACGCGCCGTGCTCCCCCCCGCCGTTGGAGGTGTGCTCCGCTCCCAGCGTCCACGCCGAGGTTCTCTACGCGGGCGCCTACCTCGAAAGGGAAGGGGTGGAACCGGAGTCCACGGTGGTGGTGCTTCCGGACACCGGAAGCCTCCAGCCGCTCCTCTGGGACGGCATGGCCTACTTTCCCGGGCAATTCAACGTCACGCTGGGCTACCCCCTGGCCCGAACCCCCCTCTTCGCGCTCTTTCAGCGCGTTCTGGATCTGGCCGAAGGGGTCGGGGAGGACCGCGTGGCCTCCCGAGCGTACCTGAACCTCCTCCTGCACCCGTACGTGAAGAATCTCTCCATCGAGGGCCATGGCCCCGGGGCCATGCGTCCCCTGGCTCACGCCATCGAGGAGAGCGTTCTCAGAAAGGGGAACCCCCGCCTCTTTCTCGCCGCCCTCGAGGATTCCCCGGAGCTGCCGCGCCGGGCCCGGGCGATGCAGCCGGAGGGGCCCGATGAAGAGGCCCTGGCCTTGGCCCTTCGGCGCTTCCACGATCTGTTCATCCGAAGGGTGCGGAGGGCGTCCACTCTGCGGGCGCTCTCCCAGGCCCTTCGGGCCGTTCTCGAGGAGGTGGCCCACCGGTCTCCGGCCCCCTTCCATCCCTTCTATCGGGATTGCTTCGCGCGGGCCTTGACCCTGCTCGACGGATTGGCCGATTGGCCCGGGTCCGGTCGGGAGGGTCCGAGCCCAGGGGACCTTCACGACTTCCTGAGGGCGCGGCTGAGGGAGGCGCGGGTGCCCTTCACGGGCCTTCCCGTCCGCGGGCTCCAGGTGATGGGCCTCCTCGAGAGCCAGGCCCTCCGATTCGACACGGTGTTGGTCCTGGACGCTTCGGAGGACGTGCTCCCCACATCCTCCGCCCCCGACCCCGTCCTGCCGCCCTCGTTCCGGAAAGCGCTGGGCCTCCCGGGAGCCATCGAACGAGAGGAGGTCTACCGGTACCACCTGTTCCGGCTCCTCGAGGCGTCCAAGCGATGCTCCATCCTGTATGTCGACCGCCCCGACGCGGGGCGCTCCCATTTTGTCGATCAACTCCTGTACGAGGCCCGCCGGGATGGAGGAACCCCGACCGTCCGATCCGTCTGCCTCCCCGCCTCGAGCGCGGCGGGCTCGGTGCGGCGCGCCGCGGCGAAGTCCTCCCAGATGCTGGAACGGCTGTCCACGATGGCCTACTCGCCGACGTCCCTGGACGCCTATCTCCGTTGTCCCATGGGCTTCTACTACGGCCACGCGGCGGGGCTTCGCGAGAGGGAGGTCCTCGAGGAGGGCGATTCGAAGGGGACGGGGAAAAGGCTCCACGACACCCTGGCGGAGCTGTACGAGCCCTACGTGGGGCAGGTCATGACGCACGAAGTCTACGACCAGATGCTCGTCCGGCTTCCGGGCGTGGTGGCGGCCCACTTCGGAGGTTCGGGCGAGGCCGCCCTGGTGGGACGGTTGGCCGAAAGGCGGATCGGCGACCGACTTCGCAGGGAGCGCACGGAGGAGGCGGGGAAAACCGTTCTTCAAGGAGTGAACGTGCGCCTCGAGGCGTCCTTCGACGCGCCCGGGGCCACGGTACGCCTACGCGGAGAGCTGGACCGCCTCGACGGGCGGGCGGGAGGTCTGCGGATCGTGGACTACAAGAGCGGAAAGTCCCTCCGGGACCGGTACATTCCCCGTCCGGACCGGGTGAGGGTCGATTCCCCCCGGGGGGACCTGGCCCGCTCCGTCAAGTCCATCCAGTTGCCGGCGTATGTGGAATTGCTCCACCGGGCGCGCGGAGCGCCCTACGGGAGCCTTTCCGCCGTGCTCCTCTCCCTGCGCGATCCGAGGGAGCCTCCCGGACCGCTCTTCGTCGAACCGTCCCGGGCCGAGGCGCAGATGGAGGGCGTGTACCTGCCGGTGATCCGAAGGATCCTGGGGGAAATCCTGGACCCCTCGGTTCCCTTCGAGCCGGACCCTTCGGAGCCTCGGGCTTGCGCCGCGTGTCCCTTCGGCACCCTGTGCGGGCGTTGAGGGGGACGGCCGATTTGAGCGCGGGGCGGCCCGGGGTGTCCCGGCCTCCACCTCCACGGGGTGCTATACTCACGGCCAGCGGGGGCGCGGGGCCCGCCGCCGTTCTCCAGGAGGATCTCATGCACGTGGCCGTGTTGGGCGCCGGGCGAGTGGGGAAGGCCATCGCCCTGGATCTGGCCAAGGGGGGTGAGTTCTCGGTGACCGCCGCGGACGTGTCCCAGACCTCCCTGGACGGGCTGGCTGGGGCCGAGGGGGTGACGCCCCTCCGCGCGGACCTCTCCAAGCCGGAGGAGGTGGCTCGCGCGGTGAAAGGCGCCGACTTGGTGGTGGGGGCCGTTCCCGGCCACATGGGCTTTGAGACCCTCAAAACGCTGATCGGGCTCGGGCGAAACGTGGTGGACATTTCTTTCTTCGAGGAGGACCCCTTCGCCCTGGACGCCCTGGCCAGGGAGAGGGGCGTCGTGGCCATTGTGGACTGCGGCATCGCCCCGGGCGCCAGCAACATCATCCTCGGCTACTCGCAGACCGCCATGGACCGCATCGAGCGCTTCGACTGCCTGGTGGGCGGCCTGCCGGCCATGCGGGTTTGGCCCTACGAATACAAGGCCGTCTTTTCGCCTTCGGACGTCATCGAAGAGTACGTGCGCCCGGCCCGGTTCGTCGAGCATGGGGAGGTGGTGGTTCGTCCGGCCCTGTCCGATCCCGAACTCCTGGATTTCCCGCAGGTCGGCACGCTGGAGGCCTTCAACACGGATGGCCTGAGGAGCCTCCTGACCACCTGCAAGGTTCCAAACATGAAGGAGCGGACCCTAAGGTACCCCGGCCACATCGAGAAGATGCGGGTCTTGAGGGAGACGGGTTTCTTCTCCAAGGACCCTGTGGAGGTCGGAGGGGTTTCGGTCCGGCCCCTCGACCTCACCTCCCGGCTCCTGTTCCCCATGTGGCAGCTGACCGAAGGGGAGGAGGACTTCACCGTCATGCGCGTCACCGTGGAGGGCGAGAAGGACGGCCGGAAGGTCCGGCGCGTCTACGACCTCCTGGACCGCTACGACGCGGCCACCCGGACCACGTCCATGGCCCGGACGACGGGGTACACCTGCACGGCGGGCGTCCGGTCGGTGGCGCGGGGCCTGTTCCGGCGCCCGGGGGTCTCTCCGCCCGAGTTCCTCGGCAGGGAGCCCGGTTGCCACCTGTTCGTCATGCAGGAACTGGCCCGTCGGGGCGTGGTGTTTCACGAGACGGTGAGCTGACCGGTTCCCTGGCCAGCTGACGCTCGATCAGATCCACCGCCGCCTGGGTGCCATCCCTCGCCTCCAATCCGATGCGGTCCCGGTAGAGGGGCAGGGCATTCAGAAAGGCCTCCACCGAGCCGGGGGTCAGGCGTCGGGGGTCCGCCCAGTCTCCGGCCCCGCCGAGCCGCAGGAAATGTGCGTTGATGGCCTGTTCGAAATTCCCCGGCTCCGGGAGGGCGAGCACCGGCTTTCCCAGAAACAGCGATTCCCCCACCACCTGGTTCCCGGCCGTGGTCACCAGCGCCTCACAGGACGCGAGGTCGGCCAGAAACCCGGACTCGCCAATGGGGTGAAAGGTCAGACGGCCTTCCGGGGGACGCTCTCCGGCCCCGTAAACGCGGGCCTCCAGGCCGAGTCTCCGGAGGGCGGCCAGGACGCCCTCCATCCCTCCCCGCCGAAGGTAGACGAGGAGGAACCCCTCCCTCCGGGGGAGGCTCCGCCTCAGTTCGGGCCGGAGGAGGGGGCCCACCTGGTGGACGTTTCGCAGGCCGGGCCGGAGCGGGGGGGCGCAAAAGGAGGAAACCACCGTGGCCGCCTGGCCCGTGTAATAGGCCCGGACCACGAGGGACATGCCCCAGGCGGCGGCCCGCAGCCTTGGGGGCAGGGACGAGAGGTCGTTGACGGTCAGGAAGTGCTGGTGGTCGAGGCTGACGAAGGGGATGCCCAGGCGGCGCGCCGCCCTCGGCAGAGCGGGCTCAAAGTCGGTGATGCAGAGGTCCGGTCGCTCCCGACGCAGGTGGGCGTCGAGGTATGCCAGGGTGCCGGGCATCTTGCGGAGGTAGGCCAGGGCGCCCGAGGCGGTGGCCAGCGGGGCCAGTACGCCCGAGGCGCCGTAGCGGAAGCGGAGCCCCCGAAGATGGCGGACGGCGACCTCCGAGCGGGCGAAGGCTTTCTGCAGGGGCTCGTAAGCCTGTCCGGGGGCGAAGAGGACCACACGGTGCCGCTCCCTCAGCCGCTCCACCACGGCCCGGACGCGGGTGCAGTGCCCGCGACCCTCTCCCGAAAGGCTGTACAAGATGGTGGCCACGTCTCTCCGGCCTCCTTTCACCCGAAAGGATGCGCAGGCTTCGTGGAGGCACCGTCTCGGAAGGGTTGCGGAATCGACCAGGGAGGCCCCCCCGCCCTTTACAGAAGAAGCGGGGGTGTGCTATGCTCTTTCCTTTGAGACAGATAGGAGAAACGGGAAGATGGAGAAGCAGACGAAGAAGGCCCTGATCGAGCAGTTCGGAAAGAACCCTGCCGACACGGGCTCCCCGGAGGTGCAGATCGCGCTCCTGTCGGACCGCATCAGCTCCCTCACCGAACACCTCAAGAAGCACCGCAAGGATTTCGCCACCCGCCGAGGCCTTCTCATGCTCGTCGGTCAGCGCCGCCGGCTCCTGAACTACCTCAAGGACAGGGACATCGAGCGGTATCGCGACCTCATCGGCCGCCTGGGCCTGCGCAAGTAGTTCCCCCGACACGAACGGACGCCTTCCTCCCCGCCGACGGGGGGGGTGTGTCCCGTGTCCATTAGGAGCAACCATGTACCGCGAAGAGACCGTCGAAGTCGAGGTGGGGGGAAGGCCCCTGAAACTGTCCACCGGCAAGGTGGCGAAACAGGCCCACGGCGCCATGTGGGTGCGCTATGGAGATTCGGTGGTCCTCGTGACCGCCGGCATGGACAAGAAGGAGCGTCCCGGCCTGGACTTCCTTCCCTTCACCGTGGACTACCGCGAATTCACCTACGCCGGAGGGCGGATCCCGGGCGGCTTCTTCAAGCGCGAGGGCAAGCCGACGGATCCGGAGGTGCTCGTCTGCCGGATGATCGACCGCCCCCTCCGACCGCTCTTTCCTGAGGGCTATCACCTGGAGACCCAGGTCATCGCCATGGTTCTCTCGGCGGACTTCGAGAACGCCCCCGACCTCATGGCGATCAACGGCGCCTCGTGCGCCCTCTACTGCTCGCCGATCCCCTTCACCCGTCCCGTGGGCGCCGTCCGCATCGGCCTGATCGACGGGCAACTCGTGGTGAACCCCTCCCTCAAGGTGATCCAGCAGAGCCGATTGAACCTCCTCGTGGCGGGGACCAAGGAGGCCATCTGCATGGTGGAGGCGGGCGCCCAGGAGCTCTCCGAAGAGCAGATGGTGGAGGCTCTGGACTTGGCGCACCGCGAGATCAAGAGAATCGTGGCGGCCCAGGAGGAACTCTACTCCCGGCTCCACATCCAGAAAATCCAAGTCGAGCCCCCCCACGTGGATCCGGACAAGCTGGCGGCCGTCGAGCAGCGGGTCGCCGGGCCCCTCCGGGAGGCCATGGCGGTCCGCGGGAAACTCAACATGTATGCGGCCCTGGAGCAGGTGGAGAAGGACTTCCTGGCCACCGTGCCGGAGGACGACGAGGAGGCTCGGGCCGAAGCGGCCCACCTCTTCCACGAAGTGCTCGTCCGCACGTTCCGGACAGTGCTCCTCAAGGAGGGGCGCCGGGTGGACGGGCGCCTCTTCGACGAGATCCGCCCCGTTTGGAGCGAGGTGGGCGTTCTGCCGAGGACGCACGGCTCGGCCCTCTTCGCCCGGGGCGAGACCATGGCCCTGGCCAACTGCACCCTGGGCACCGCCGCCGACGTGCAGAGGCTCAGCGGCCTCCTCGAGGGGCAGGAGAAGCACTTCATCCTCCACTACAACTTCCCGCCCTTCAGCGTGGGCGAGGTCAAGATGGTCCGGGGACCGGGGCGGCGGGAGATCGGCCACGGGGCCCTCGCGGAACGCGCCGTGCTCCCGGTCATCCCTCCGGAGACCGAGTTCCCCTACACGATCCGCGTCGTGTCCGACATCCTGGAATCCAACGGCTCCTCCTCCCAGGCCACCATCTGCGGGGCCACCCTGGCCCTGATGGACGCCGGCGTTCCCATCAAGGCGCCCGTGGCGGGCGTCGCCATGGGCCTGGTCATGGAGGGGGACCGGTACGCCATCCTCTCCGACATCGCGGGCCTGGAAGACCACTACGGGGACATGGACTTCAAAGTGGCCGGGACGGCCGCGGGAATCACCGCCCTCCAGATGGACATCAAGGTGGACGGCGTTTCTTTTGACATCATGAGACAGGCCCTCGAGCAGGCCCGGCGGGGGCGTCTCCATCTCCTGGAACTCATGGCCCAGACGCTTCCCGCGCCGCGACCGGAGATTTCCCCCCTGGCGCCGCGCATCTACACCGTCACGATTCCCAAGTCCAAGATCGGGGAACTCATCGGCCCCGGAGGAAAGAACGTCCGCGCCATCCAGGAGAACACGGGCGTGGACATCAACATCGAGGAAGACGGGACGGTCACCGTCGCCTCCAACAATCCCGAAATGGCCCAGAAGGCCCTCGAACTCATCCGCGCCCAGATGGAGGAGCCCGAAGTGGGCAAGATCTACAGAGGCACGGTGAGGAGGGTCGAGCCGTACGGGGCCTTTGTGGAGATCCTGCCCGGAACGGACGGCCTCCTGCACGTGTCCGAACTCGACTGGAAGCGCGTCGAGAAGGTGGAGGAGTACCTGCAGGTGGGCGACGAGATCGAGGTCAAGCTGCTCGATTTCGAGCGCGGCGGGAAGCTCCGGCTGAGCCGGAAGGCCCTCCTGCCCAAGCCGGACGGCTGGGTGGAGCGCCCCGAGGGAGAGCGCCGTCCGCCGCGCCCGCGCGAGGACGGCCGGCCCCCCAGGGGGGGGGACCGGGACCGCCGCGACCGGGACCGCCGTCCGCCGCGCCGCTGATCCGGACTCGTTGAAGACCGACACGGGCGAGGGGCGACCCTCGCCCGTTCCGTTGAGGGAGGGCCCTTCATGCATGCCACGACGGTTCGAGTGGTGAACGGAGCCGAAGGGGTCGCCCTCGGCTGGGTCTACGGCGAAGGGGTGCGGGTGGGACCCAGCGGCAGGTCCTGGGAGGCGGAGTTCGAGAGGGCCCTGAGCCGCTGGCGGGGCCGGGAGGAAGCCCCTGCGACGACTTGCTTGAAGGCGGCCGTCCGCCAGATGCTGCGCCACGGAAGCTACAAGCCCACGGGGCGGGGAAAACCGGCCAGCGAGTACCTCCTCCACGCCGCCCTTGAGGGCCGGTTTCCGCGCGTGTCCAATGTGGTGGACGCGGCCAACCTGGCCTCCCTGGAGAGCCTCCTTCCGATCTCCCTGCTGGACGTGGACCGGTGCGGATCGGAGGCCTTCGGGATCCGGAGGGGTCGCGCGGGGGAACGATACGTCTTCAACCCATCCGGGCAGGAACTGGACCTCCAGGATCTCCTTCTCGCGGCCACGCTCCCTGGAGACGTCCCCTGCGGGAGCCCCGTCAAGGACTCCCAGGCCACCAAGGTGGCCCCGGATACGACGAGGATCCTCGGCGTGGTGTATGCTCCATCGGCCATGGCGGACCAGGCGCGGGAGGTTGCGGACCGCCTCGCCCGGCTCCTCGAGGCCGAGGACGCCCGGACCCTGAGCGGAGTCTCTTTTCCGTAAAGGGTGCATCGTGGAACGAGTGTGAACGGAGTATTCTTTTCTTGACTGGGGTGGCCCCCTGGCATTAGGTTAGGGTGGGTGGCTGGGAGAGGATGAAGCAGACGATTCTCGTCATCGACGACAACCCGGATCTCTTGGACATTGTGGACGCCATCCTTTCGGATGCCGGATACGTCGTAGCCAAGGCCCTGAGCGGGGAGGACGGGCTCCACGTGGCGAGGGTCCTGAAGCCGAACTTGGTGCTTCTCGACCTCAACATGCCCAAGATGGACGGCTGGGAGGTCCTCAAGCTCCTCAAGGCGGATTCGGCGACCAAGGAAATTCCCGTGGCCATCTTTTCCGTCCGCACCGACCTCAAGGACAAGATCTTCGGCCTCCAGCGCGGGGCCGTGGACTACATCTCCAAGCCCTTCCAGTACGACCGCCTCACGGAGCGCATCGGCCGGATCCTGGCCAGCGCCTGAGGCGGACGGCGCTCCGGCTCGGGAGCCTGCACCGCTTCTCCGGACGAGCCTCCTGGAATTCGCGGAGGGAACAGCTTGCCGAGCCCCCCCAGGGGCGGACCGCGAGCGCTAGGCGCGAATACGGCCCCGGACGATGGCGGCGCAGACGAGGGCCCTCAAGCGCTCCATCTCCTCGCGGACCTTCTCTTCGATTCCGGGTCCGGCCGGATCCTCCCGGAGCGAACCGTACTCCTGACGCCGCTGAAAGAGGATGCGGCCTCCCACGTAGACTCGGGCCTCCAGGACACGCTCCCGGTCCAGGTCCTCGATCTGAAGGTGGTACTCCACGCCTTCGTGGGGGAAGGTCTCGTTGATCCCTGTGATCATGACCCCACCTGGAGCCGGTTCGCCAGATTGGCGGGAAGTCCGGCCCGCCGGATCCGGTGGGCGGCGCCCTCGAAATCGTACGGGATTCTGCGCACAACGAGGCGCCGGGACTCGGGGTAGAACTCGGCGAAGGCGGCCTTGGGATTCCGGTCCCTGGGCTGTCCCACGGATCCTGGATTGATCAAATAGCGGGCCTTGGCGTCGAGGACCACTTCCACCGTGTCGCCCGCCAGTGGGACGTAGTCCACCCCGCCGGGGGTCTCCTGGTACAGGGCGGGAAAGTGCGTGTGCCCGTAGAAGCACAGCCAGAAATCCCCGGCGCGGAAGGACTGGTACGCGTCGAAATCGGAGAAGAGGTAAGCATCCTCGTCCGGGAAGGAGCCGTGGGCGATCCAGACTCCGGGCAGAACCTCCAGGGGACCCCGGGGCAGTGCGGAGAGGAAGGAGCGGTTCCCGGCCGTCAGTTTTCCGTGAGTCCAGCGGGCCGCCTCTAGAGCCGAGGAATTGAAGTTCCCTCCGTTGTCCATGCCGCAACAGACCTTGTCGTGGTTGCCCCGGACGGCCAGGAGGTTCTTGATTCGCCTCAGCCGGGCCACCACGGCATTGGGGCTGGCCCCGTACCCCACCAGGTCTCCCATGCAGAGCACGCCCGCGTAACGCCGGCGTTCCACCGCGCGAAACACGGCCTGGAGGGCCTCCATGTTGGAATGGACGTCCGAAAGAATGAGGTACCGAGCTCGACCCAAGGTGCCCCCCGCCGCCTTCCCGTTGATTATAACAGCCTCAAGATGGATTCAACCACCTCGTCCACCGTAAGCCCCTCCGTCCACACCCGGTGGCGGGCGCGCGCATACCAACGTTTCCTACGTAGAAAGAGGCCGAAAAGATCGGGGTCCGAGGCCAGGGGCCTCCGTCGGTCGCCGCCGATCCGCCGCACCGCCTCCTGAAAGGTGAGGTCCAGGTGGACCGTGGGTCCAAGCCCGTTCAAGAAGGGCAGGGTGACCTCGTCGCAGGCCCCCCCGCCGAGGGCCATGACCCGCTCCCCCTCCTCGGGCGTGGACAGGACGACGCGCCGTTCCACCTCCCGGAAGTAGGCCTCGCCCTGCTCGGCGAAGATCCGCGCGATGGACCGCCCCTCCAGGTCTTCCACGAGGGCGTCCGTGTCCCGAAAGGGCCACTTGAGCCTCTGGGACAAGATCCTCCCCACGGTGCTCTTGCCCGAACCCATAAACCCCATGAGGGTAACCGTGCGCCCGCCCATGTCCCCACCCTAGCACACCTCCCGCCCCGCAACCCCCATCCCCTTGACAGCCTCCCGGCGAGACCCGTAAAATCAACTTCTTGGGCGATTAACTCAGCGGAAGAGTACTATCCTCACACGGTAGGAGTCGCTGGTTCGAATCCAGCATCGCCCACCACCTTGGAGCAGAGGGGCCTCGCGTCGTCGGGGCCCCTTCGCTTCTTGCCGCCCGGGTCATTTCGTCGCTTGGCCGAAGTCTTCCTCGATCGCCGTTGCCAGGCGCATCCGGGTCCTCTACAATCGAGGCGGAGCGGCGGCGTCTGCCGCCCCCGCGCGAAGGAGACCCCGGCCCCCGTTCGGGGGCGGTCCGGTTTGAAGCGAACCTGCCAATCTGGTCGGAGGCATCCATGGCGAACAACGTCATTCCCGTCCCCAAACCGCAGAACGAGCCCGTCCTGTCCTACGGTCCCGGCTCGCCCGAAAAGGCGGCCCTCAAGGCCGAGCTGAAGCGCCAGCTGTCGGAGGAGATCGAGATTCCCCTGCTCATCGGAGGGAAGGAGGTCCGAACGGGCAACACGGCCAAGGCCGTCTGCCCCCACGACCACCGCCACGTCCTGGCCACGTACCACCAGGCGGGCGCAAAGGAGGTCGAGCAGGCCATCGCCGCTTCCCAGCAGGCCTGGCGGGATTGGTCCGAAATGCCCTGGGAGCACCGGGCGGCGATCTTCCTCAAAGCCGCGGAGCTCCTGGCCGGCCCCATGAGGGCTTCGGCCAACGCGGCCACCATGCTCAACCAGTCGAAGACCGCCTTTCAGGCGGAGATCGACTCGGCTTGCGAACTCATCGACTTCTATCGGTTCAATCCCTACTACATGCGGTTCGTGTACGAGCAACAGCCCGACAGCGCCAAGGGGATCTGGGACTACGCCGAATACAGGGCCCTCGAAGGGTTCGTCTTCGCCGTCACCCCCTTCAACTTCACCTCCATCGCCGGAAACCTCCCGACCTCCCCCGCCATGATGGGGAACACGGTTCTCTGGAAGCCCGCGTCGTCCGCGGTCTTCTCGGCCTACCACATCTTGAAGGTCTTGCAAGCCGCGGGCCTGCCCGACGGCGTGATCAATTTCGTCCCCGGCCGCGGGGGCCAGGTGGGCGATCCGGTCCTGGCCAGCCCCCACTTCGCCGGTGTCCATTTCACCGGCTCCACCGCCGTTTTTCACGACATGTGGAGGACCATCGGAGCCAACATCGCGACCTACAAGGGGTATCCGCGCATCGTCGGCGAGACGGGCGGCAAGGACTTCGTATTCGCCCACGCCAGCGCCGATGCCGCGGCCCTCGCCACGGCTCTCGTGCGCGGGGCCTTCGAGTTCCAGGGCCAGAAGTGCTCCGCCGCTTCCCGGGCCTACATCCCCAAGAGCCTCTGGCCGAAGGTGAAGGACGACCTCCTCGGGCAGGTGGGGGAGATCAAGATGGGGCCTCCCACGGACTTCCGGAACTTCTTCACGGCCGTCATCGACCGGGGCGCTTTCCGAGACCACAAGGGCTACATCGATTTCGCGAAATCCTGTCCCGAGTGCTCGATCTTGGCCGGAGGGGGCTGCGACGACAGCACGGGGTACTTCATCCAGCCGACGGTGGTCCAGACCACGGACCCCAAGTGCAAGATGATGGAGGAGGAGATCTTCGGCCCCGTGCTCACGCTCTATGTCTACGACGACGCCAGGTTCGAGGAGACCCTGGACCTGTGCGACACCACCAGCCCCTACGCCCTCACCGGGGCCATCTTCTCGACCGACCGAAAGGCCACGGTGACCATGATGAACCGCCTGCGCCACGCCGCCGGGAACTTCTACATCAACGACAAGCCCACGGGCGCCGTCGTGAGTCAGCAGCCCTTCGGCGGGGGAAGGGCCTCCGGGACCAACGACAAGGCGGGATCCTACCTGAATCTCATCCGGTGGACGTCCATGCGGGCGGTGAAGGAGACCTTCGTCCCGCCCACCCACTTCGCCTACCCCTTCATGGCGGAGGAGTGAGCCTCAGGGCTCGGGGCTGGGCGGCACGCCCGAGCCGTTCAAGAGGTCCGGCCCCCGGCCGGACCTCTTTTCGTTCTCCGGAAGCGCCTTGGCGTGGGGTTTCATGGGGCGGGGGATGGGGTCCTCGGGTCCTCCGGGCGGAGCGCCGGCGGGCGGCTGGGCCCGGGGCCGGGACCCGAGGCCGCCACGGCGGCCACCAGGCGCCGCGCCAGCACGCGCCCGTTGGCGGCGTCGTGGTCGAGGATCGTGCCCCCCACGGTCAAATCCAGGGACGGAACGTGAAAGGCGAAGGTGTTCCAAAACCCCTGGTGGCCGTAGGCGATCCACCCGTCCAACTCGATGACCATCAACCCGAGGCGGTAGGGCAGAGTCCCCCGGCCGGTCATGTCCTCCAGGGTCTGAGGGCGATCCAGAACGCCTCCGGTCAGGAGCCGCCGCATGAAGGAGGTCAGTTCCTGCGCATCCGTGACGATACCTCCCCCTCCGAAGAGGTCGAAGGAGGCCCGGAAGGCCGTGACGTCCGTCGGGCCCAGGTATTGATGGGCCCGGGGGCCCGCCTCCGGGGGAGGGGGCTCCATGTATTCCCAGTAGGTGGACCTCAGGCCCAGCCGGTCGTAGCGGAGGAGGTCCCGCACGGCGGATCCAAGGCTCCGGCCCGTCCACCGTTCGATGAGGGAGCCCAGAAGGACGTACCCGCTGTCGCTGTACGCGTACTTCTCCCCAGGTTTCCCGACGGGGTCCTGCCACTCCACGAGCAGGCGGATCTGTTCCTCCGGAGTCCAGGCGTAGTGCGGGTCGGCGAGGATGCGCTGTTCAAAGCGGGGGTCCTTGGTGTGGTCCCCGAAACCGGCCGTGTGGCTCAGCACCTGGGCCAGGGTGATGGCGTCCACGTCGTACCCGTCGCTCTTCAAGAGGTCCCTTTGTGCCGCAGTCAGATTGGCCCCCAACCGATCGTCGAGGCTCAGGCGCCTCATCTCGCACAGGCGGAGGACCGAGGCCGCCACGTAGGTCTTGGTGTTGCTCGCGATCCGGAAGGTGTGCCGGGGTGTGAGGGCCTGCGACTCGCCCCGGGCTTCCTTTCCGGCGGCTCCCGACCAGTCCAGGTTCCGGGATGGGCACAGGACCGTGGCGGCGACCCCGGGAGCCTGGGGGTTCTCGGCGAGGAACGTCTCGAGGACCTCCTGGAGACGGTCCTTCGGATCGGCCGCCAGGGCCGCACGCGCCGCCGAAAGCAGCAGGAGGATGGCCGTTTGCCTGAGGAGTGGTTTCATGGGTCCCCTTCCCGGGGCGCGCGCCGCCGCCCGAGCCTCCGGCGATTGAACCACACAAAGACGGCCGCGGACCAGCACCGGCGCACCGCGTGTCGTGAACGGCTCCCGCTTCGCGAGGCGGGTCCCTTCATTCCTTCAAACCTTTTCGCCCTTTCCGGCGTCTTAACGGGTGAAGAGTGGACGCGGTCCCCCCCGGGAAATGCGTCGGGAGGCGAAGGTTGGAGCAGGCGCTGGCGAACCGGGACACCTTCGACGTCGCGGCGGCCAAGGGAGGGGACCAGGCGGCCTTCGAGCGCCTGTATCGGGCCCACGCGGGTCGCATCCTCGCCCTCTGCGCGCGCCTGACGGGAGACCGGTCCGCGGCGGAGGATCTCACCCAGGAGGCCTTCGTCAAGGCGTGGGAGGGGCTTCCCTCCTTCCGGGGCGAGTGCGCCTTTGCCTCCTGGCTCCACCGCGTGGCCGTGCGGGTCGTGTTGGACGAGGCGCGGGCCAAGGTCCGGCGGCCGAGGACGATGAGCCTGGTGACCGACCCCGGGCGGGGCCCCGGATCGGCTCCGCCTCGGGCAGCCTCCTCCGACGTGGACCTGGAGCGGGCGGTGGCGGCCCTCCCGGAAGGGGCCCGGAGGGTCTTCGTCCTCCACGATGTGCACGGCTTCAGCCACGAGGAGATCGCCGAATTGGCCGGCCTGGCACCGGGGACCTCCAAGGCCCAGCTCCACCGTGCCCGGAAGCTGCTGAGGGAGGCGCTGAGATGATGGACTGCCGGCGTGTGGAAGCTCTGCTGGACGACTACGTGGACGGGTGCCTTCCCGAGATCCAAGCCCGCGAGGTCGAGGCCCACCTCGGGACGTGCGTCCCTTGCGCCCGATCGGAGGACGAAATTCGATCCCTCCTCCGGCGTGCCGGATACCTGCCCATCGCCTTGGAGCCTTCCCGGGACCTGTGGCCCGGAATCGAGGCGGAAATCCGGAGCCCTCGGCGCGAGAGCCCGCGCCGGGCCGGATCGCTCTCTCTCGGATGGCTGGCCGGGGCGGCCGCGGCCCTCGTGGTCCTGACCAGCGCCGTCACACTCTGGGTGACGAGATACCCTCCTTACCCGCAAGGGGGGATGGGGAGGTCTCATCCCGAACTGGCTTTCCTGTCCGCCTCGGAGCCGGACTACCTCCGGGCTCGCGCGGCCCTTCTCGCCGCTCTGGACGATCGTCGGGCCTCCCTTTCGCCCGAGACCCTGCGCGTGATCGAGGAAAACCTCGCCGCCATGGACACCGCGCTGAACTCCATGAAGGCCGCCCTCGAGAAGGACCCCGGGAACCGCAGCCTGGCCGCGCTCATCGAGGCGACCTACCGCGAAGAGATCCGTCTGCTCCGGCGGGCCGCGAGTCTGCCCGCCCACGCCTGAAAAAGGAGACCGCCATGTGGAAGAAGGCCTGGAAGACGTTAGCCGCCGCCGCCGCCGCGATGCTGACCCTCTCTCTCGCGGCCCAACAGAAGATCGACGAAAAGCGACCCGCCGCGCCCGACGGGCTCGTGACCGTTTCCAACGTGAGCGGGTCGGTCACGGTCAAAGGGTGGAGCCAGCCCGAGGTGGCCGTCTCGGGCACCCTCGGCAAGGGTTCCGAGCGGCTGGAGTTCGAGGTTTCTGGGGACCGGACCACCATTCGGGTGATCCTGCCCGAGAACGCCCGCCGGGTGGAGGGATCGGACCTGGAGATCCGGGTCCCGGAGTCCAGCCGCCTGGAGGTGGAGACCGTAAGCGCCGGCATTTCCGTATCGGGCCTCTCGGGCGGCCTTTCGCTGCAGAGCGTCAGCGGCGCGGTCTCGGCGACCGGTCCGGCGCCCGAAGTGGACGCCCACTCGGTGAGCGGACCGGTCGTCGTGGAGACGGACTCGAGGAAGGTCCGCGCCAAGTCGGTGAGCGGGGAGGTCACGGTACGTTCGAATTCGGCCCAGGACGTTCAGATGGAAAACGTCTCGGGCGCCCTCACCTTCGAAGGCGTCCTCTTTCGGGAAGGGTCACTTGAGATCTCGACCGTGAGCGGGCGCGTCGAAGCCTCGCTCCCCAGGGACCTGGCGGCCCGATTCTCCCTGGAGACCTTCAGCGGCGACATCTCCAGCGCCTTCGGGACCGGGAGGGATCTCGAAGAGGACGGGCCCGTCGGGAAGCGCCTGCGTTTCACCACGGGATCGGGCGCCGCCCGCGTGGACATCCAGACCTTCAGCGGGGACATCGTCCTGACCGGCCGTTGACCGGGCACGGCGCTTCGACGGCTGATGCGGCGGGGCCACGGCCCCGCCGCCTTCCTTTCTCCCCTGTCGCCTCCGCGACTCCCGGCCCTCAATCGCCTCCGGCGAGCTTCAGCAGGGCCCGTCGCTGGGCCTGGTCGGCCAGTACGACGAGCACGTCCCCCGGCGCAAGCCTCCTCTCCCGAGGCGGATTGAAGAGGAATTCCCCGCCCCGGCTCCGGAGGGCCACCACCAGGGCCCCGGTCCGGGTGGACAGGTCGGCTTCAGAAAGGGTCTGGTCGACGAGGGAGGACCGTTCCTGGACCTCCGCCTCTTCCACCCTCAGGGACCCGTCGCCCCACCGCAGCATCTGATCCAGGAAGGTGACGACGTTGGGCCGAAGCATCTCCGAGGCCATCCTCAGGCCGCCGATGGTGTGGGGAAAGACCACCGCGTCGGCCCCGGCCTTGAGAAGCTTGTCCCTCGTGCTCTCCTCGTCCGCCCGGGCGATGATCCTCAGGCCGGGGTTCATGGAGCGCGCGGAGAGGACCACGAAGAGGTTGTCCTTGTCCTCCGACAGGGCCGCGAGGAGCCCCCTGGCGCGCTGAATGCCCGCGCGCTCCAGGACCGAGTCATGGGTGGCGTCGCCCTCCACGGTCAGGAGGCCCGGGTTGCCCTGGAACTCCTCCTCCAGCAGGTGCATGTCGCGGTCCACGACCACGGCCTTCTGGCCCGTCCGCAGGAGCTCGGCGAGGATGACCGAACCCACGCGCCCGGCGCCGCAGATGATGTGGTGGTCCGAAAGCCGGGAGATGGCCTTGTCCATCTTTCCCCTCCTCAGGAGCGTGCGGAGTTCCCCCTCCACGAAAAAGGCGGTCACGGAGGAAACGGCGTAGAGCATGGTCCCCATCCCGCCAAGGATGAGGGCCGTGGTGAACCACCGGCCCAGCGGGTCGAGGGGGCGCGTCTCCCCGTAGCCCACCGTAGCCACGGTGATGATCGTCATGTAGGAGGCGTCCGGGAAGTCCCACCCCTGGAGGATCATGTAGCCCGCCACGCCCGCGGCGTATACCACGGCGAGAAGGCTCAGGGGCAGGGCGAGGCGGCGGAGGATCAACCGGAAGTCCATGGGGGCATTCTATCAGCCGGAGGCCCGGCCTCCTAGGGTGAGAGAGGGGTCGGCCGGATTTCCTCTTCAGTGATAAAATCTTGCGATATTCACCCGGATGGCGCAGGACGGCGGCGGTCCTGCCTTGGGAGACGGGCATGTGGCTCGCACTCGCTCAGAACGCGGCGCTCCTCCTGGCGCTCATCCTCCTCTACGACCTCTTGACTCTGCGGCCCAGACGACAGAAACCCACGTGGGATCAGGTTTTTACGGGCATGGCGGTGGGGCTGGTCACGGTGGCCGTCATGGCGGCGAGCATCGAGCTCACGCCGGGTTTGGTCTTCGACACCCGCTCCATCCTGCTGGCGGTCTCGGGGCTCTTCTTCGGGGCCACCCCCACGATCATCGCCGGCCTCCTGGCCGCGGCCTACCGGCTTGACCTGGGCGGGGGCGGAACGGCCATGGGGCTGGCCGTCATCGTCAGTTCCTGCGCCATCGGCATCGCGTGGCGCCACCTCCGCAAGCGGGACCTCTCGTCGATCTCCTTGTGGGAGCTGTACCTTCTCGGCGTCGCGGTCCACGGCGTGATGCTCCTGTGCACGGTGTTCCTTCCCAGGGAGGAGTTGCGACGGACCCTCCCCGCCATCGGCCTTCCGGTGCTCCTGATTTACCCGGCCGCCACGGCCGCTCTGGGGGCCCTGCTCAGCCAGCGCCTGGAGCGAAAGCGCACGCTTGCGGCGCTCGCCGAGAGCGAAGCCCGCTTCCGGGAGATCGTGGAGCATAGCACCAACCTCTTCTACCGCCACACCCCGGATCAGGTCCTCACCTACGTGAGCCCGCAATCCCGCCACTTCCTGGGCTGCGAGCCGGAGGAGGCCAGGGTCCGCTGGACCGAGTTCGTCACGGACCACCCCCTGAACCGCGCCGGATACGAGGCCACCCTCCGGGCCATCGAAACGGGCCGGGCCCAGCCCCCCTACCCGTTGGAGCTTCGAACGAAGGACGGACGCCTCATCTGGGTGGAGGTCCACGAGGCGCCGGTGGTGGAGGAAGGCAGGACCGTGGCCGTCGTCGGGGCCCTGACGGACATCACGGGTCGAAAGCGGGCCGAGGAGGCCCTGCGCGCGAGCGAGGAGAACTACCGGGAGATCTTCAACTCCACCAACGAAGCCATCTTCATCGACGAGGCCGAAACGGGCCGCATGGTGGATGTGAACGAGCCCATGCTCCGCATGTACGGGTACGACTCCAAGGATGAGGTCCTGGCGGGCACCATCGGAGACCTCAGCGCGAACGTGGCGCCGTACACCGAGGCCGCCGCTCAGGAGCACATCCGAAAGACCCTTACGGAGGGCCCTCAGACCTTCGAATGGCTGGCCAAGAAGAAGAACGGGGAAACTTTCTGGGTGGAAGTCTCCCTTCGCAGCTCACAGATCGGAGGCCGGGGCCGGATCCTGGCCGTGGTGCGGGACATCAGCGAGCGGAAGGGCGCCGAGGAGGCCCTGAAGCGTTGGGAGAACCTCCTGGACCGGATCTTCGACACCCTTCCCGTGGGGCTCTGGATCGCGGACGCCGAGGGGCGCCTCGTGAGGAGCAATCCGGCGGGACGCCGCATATGGGGGGGCGAGCCGCTGGTGGGCCGGGAGGACTACGGAATCTTCAAGGCGCGAAGGCTGCCTTCGGGCGAGGAGGTCAAGCCCGAGGAGTGGGCCCTGGCGCGTACCGTTCGGGAGGGCGTGACGGTCCTGGGGGAGATGCTCGAGATCGACGCCTTCGACGGAAAGAAGCGGACCATCCTGAACTCCACCGCTCCGGTGTTCGACGAGGCGGGTCGCGTGGAGGCGGCGGTCATCGTCAACCTGGACATCAGCGACCTGAGAAAGGCGGAGGCAGAAAAGGAGGCCCTCCAGGCCCAGCTCCTCCAGTCCCAAAAGATCGAGGCCATCGGCCGGCTGGCGGGAGGCGTGGCCCACGATTTCAACAACATGCTCAACATCATCACCATCTACGCCGAGCTGGCCTTACGGAAGCTGGGCCCCGACGAGCCCCTCCGGCGGGACATCGAGGAGATCCAAAAGGCGGCGCGCCGCTCCGCCGCCCTCACCCGTCAGCTCCTGGGATTTGCCCGCAAGCAGCAAGCCATGCCCCGGGTCCTGGACCTCAACGAGTCCCTTCGCGAGATGGTCACCATGCTCTCCCGCCTCATGGGGGAGGACGTGGAGTTCACCTTCCTGCCCGGGCAGGACCTCTGGCCGGTCCGCATCGATCCCGTGCAGGTGGACCAGATCCTCGCGAACCTGGCCGCCAACGCGCGGGACGCCATCGATGGAGTGGGCAGGGTCTCCCTGGAGACGCACAACGTTTGTCTGGACGAGGCCTTCCGGGCCCAATACCCGTTCGCCGAGCCCGGGGAGTATGTCCTGCTCACCTTCAGCGACTCGGGTCGGGGGATGGACGAGGAGACCGCGGGACGCATCTTCGAGCCCTTCTTCTCCACCAAGGAGCACCTGGGGACCGGGCTTGGCCTCGCCACGGTCTACGGAATCGTCAAGCAGAACGGTGGGCACATCTTGGTGGACAGCGCCCCGGGACGGGGCGCCACGTTTCGGATCTACCTCCCCCGCTGGAAGGGAGCGGTGGACCGCGCCATCGAGCCCGAGGAGCAGATGGGGCCCGTCGGCGTGGAGACCGTCCTCGTCGTCGAGGACGAGACGGCCATTCTGGAGCTGACCCGGAGAATCCTCTCCGCCCATGGGTACACGGTTCTGGCCGCCCGGTCCCCCGGGGAGGCGCTGGCCGTGGCGGAGAACTACGCCGGAACGATTCACCTCCTCCTCACCGACGTGATCATGCCCGGCTTGAACGGGAGGGAACTGGCCGGGCGCCTCGGGGCCACCCGCCCGGGCCTGCGAGTCGTGTACATGTCCGGTTATACCGCGGACGCCGTGGCCCGGGAGGGGGTCATCGAGGACGGGGTCCGCTTCATCGAGAAGCCGTTCTCCATCGAGAGGCTCCTGTCCGAAGTCCGGCGCGCCTTGGACGCTTGACCCCTGGCGTCGTGAGGTCCGCGACGGAAATGGCGATTCGGGCGGCGCGGCGCAGCGGCCGTCCCGAAGCGGTCCGCGGCCCCCAGGGCGGAGGTGCCGCCGCGCCTTGCCTACCGCCGCTCCCGCTGGTATCCTCGGCCCTTCGAGCAGGAGGCCCCATGGCCGGTCCCGTCATTCGTCTCGCCCACAGCCCCGATTCCGACGACGCCTTCATGTTCTACGCCCTCGCCAAGGGGCTCCTGGATACGGAGGGCCTGGTTTTCATCCACGAATTGCAGGACATCCAGAGCCTGAACGAGAGGGCCCTGCGGGCCGAGCTCGAAGTGACGGCCGTTTCCTTTCACGCCTACGCATTCCTTTCGGACCGATACCTGCTCCTGCCCCACGGGGCGTCCTTCGGGGACGGGTACGGCCCCATGGTGGTCTCCAAAGAACCCCGGGACGTCCGCTCTCTGCGCGGCCTCAAGGTGGCGGTGCCAGGGCGGATGACTTCGGCTTTCCTCGCCCTGAGGCTGGTGGAGCCGGACGTGGAGCCCGTCTTCATGGGCTTCGACGCCATCCTCCCGGCCGTCCGGTCCGGGGAGGTCCCGGCGGGCCTGATCATCCATGAAGGTCAATTGACCTATTTCCGCGAGGGAGTTCACCTGGTGGTCGATCTGGGCGTCTGGTGGAAGGGGCGGACGGGTCTTCCGCTGCCCCTGGGCGGAAACGTCATCCGGAAAGACTTGGGCCCCGAGCGGGTGGCCCAGGTGAGCCGCCTCTTGAAGGCGAGCATCGCCTACTCGCTCAGCCACCGGGAGGAGGCCCTGGACTACGCCATGACCTTCGGCCGCGGGCTCTCCCGAAAAGACGCGGACACCTTCGTGGGCATGTACGTCAACGAGTGGACCCTGGACTACGGAGAGGCCGGCCGGCGCGCCGTGCGGCTCTTCCTGGACGAGGCCTTCGAGAAAGGGCTCCTGCCCCACCGGCCGGTGGTGGAATTCGCGCCGTAGGCGGTGGGGAAGAAGCCCCGGAGTCGGGCTTCGGCCCGGGCGATCTTCCTACTTGCGGTATGTGTCATGTGACATTCTTTCCTGTCGTCGTGGCTACGACCCCGCCATGCTTGACGCCGCGCGTGCTCAGAAGGGCGTCGGCGAGGCGCCGGATGACGGCGCTGGGGCCGCGGAGGATGACGACCTCCAGGCAGTTGTGGGCGTCCAGATGGACGTGGGTGGCGCTGACCACTTCTCCGTGGTGGTGGTGCTGGAGGTCCGTGAGCGCGTCGGCCAGGTGGTGCTCGTGGTGCTCGTACACCAGGCTCACGGTGGCGGCCACCTCCGCGCCGGGGTCCGCCCATTCTTCCCGAACCAGGTCCCGGCGGACGAGGTCGCGAAGCGCCTCCGAGCGGGTCGCGTAGCCCCTTTCCCGGGCCAGGCCGTCGAAGCGCCGGATGAGTTCCTCCTCCATGGACACGCCGAATCGGACCACCCTGGCCATGGGGCACCTCCGCCGGCATTCTATCTCCACAAGGCTGATTCTCGATGGAAACGGCACGGCCTTCGGGGAAGGGCCGCACTTCCCGAGGGGGGCCCCGCTTTCTCCTCAACGGGGAGGGCCGTTCCCTTTCCGCCCCACGGGCGACGCCTGGAGTCAGTCCATCGCCCTCGGCGCCCGCCCGCCTTCGGCTCGAGGGCTCCCGGGCCCTGGTCCGGTGAAGCTCCGCGTTGGCTGGACCTCGGGTTCGTCCTCGCCTGAGACCGCCGTCCCGTTTCCACCGCGGGAGGGGCGCCGCCCGCCACCGTTGACAGCCTCGACGGGGCATCGCCATAATGGCCAAGGAGCGAGCGCATGAAAGCCAAGGTCCTGGTGGTGGAGGACAACAACGCCATGCGGAACCTCATCGCCACGGCGCTGGACCAGCACCTTGCCGTGGACGTCTTTGAGGCCGAAAACGGGTTCGCCGCCCTCAAGCTCATTCCCGAGAACGACTTCCGCATGATCCTGACGGACATCAACATGCCCGACATCAACGGGCTCGAACTGATATCGTTTCTCAGGCAACACCCCGTGTACCGCGACGTCCCCATCCTCATCATTTCCACGGAGGCCGCGGAGGAGGACCGCCGCCGCGGGCTGGCCATCGGGGCCACGGGGTACCTGACCAAGCCCTTCACCGAAGGCGAGCTCATCGACCTCGTCCAGCGGCACCTTCCGTAACCGAGGCTTCATGGACAAGAACCGCGCCAAGGCCCTGCAGGAATTCGTGGCCGAAGCCGAGGACATCCTCGAAGCCCTGGCGGAGGACTTGGAGGCCGCCCAATCCCAGCACGAGGCGGCCGGCAAGGTCCGGCCCGACCTCGTGAACAAGATCTTTCGCGAAATGCACTCCCTGAAGGGCCTCGCTTCCATGTTCGGCCTGCAGGAAATCACCACCCTGAGCCACGACCTCGAGAGCCTCCTGGACAAGATCCGCCTCGGCAAAGCCGCTCTCTCCCCGGACCTCTTCGCCCTTCTCCGGGAGAGCCGGACGCACCTGAGGGCCATGGTAGGGGAGGCGGGAGAAGGAGGCGTCCGGTCCGAGGCCTCGGACCTCCTCCGCCGCATCCACGCCGTGGGAGCGCCGCCGGAACCGAAGCCCGAGGCCCGCGGGGGCCTTCTCCTGGACGAGCAGACCCTGAAGTCGCTCACGGAGTACGAGGAGCACCGCCTCAAGGAAAACATGACCGAGGGCAATCGGATCCTGGCGGTGCTGGTCCGGTTCGATTTCGCGGATTTCGACACGCGCCTGCGGGCCCTGACGGAACGTCTCTCGGAGGCCGGCGAAGTGATCTCCACCCTGCCCGTGATGGACCCTTCCGGGGATGGAGGCTTGCGCTTCCGGCTCCTCTACGGGACGACGCGGAGCCTCGCCCAGGTTCAGTCCCTGGTGGCCGATGCCGGCGCCGAGGTACAGGACCTGATGCCTCCGACGGAGACCGCCCCGGCGCCCAGGTCGGCGGCCGAGGGGGCGGAGGCCGCCGTCGAATCCGCGGAGGCCGAGGGGGAGGACCTGCGCGGTCTGGCCAAGACCGTCAAGGTGGACATCGAAAAGCTCGACGGCGTGATGGGCATCGTGGGGGAGTTGAACCTGCTGAAGGCGGCCTTTCAGCGCATCGCGGAGGCCGTGGCCTCCCTCCCTGGACAGCGGGAGCTGGCGGCGGATGCCGGCAAACAGATCCGAACCATGGAGAAGAAGCTCGGCGAACTCCAGCGGGCCATCATCGACATCCGTCTCGTCCCCATCAACCAGATTTTCAACCGCCTGAACCGGACGGCCCGTCGGCTGGCCCGGGCCGCGGGCAAGGAGGTCTCGGTCCAGCTCTATGGAGGGGACACGGAACTCGACAAGACCATGATGGACGAGCTGGTGACGCCCCTCATCCATACCATCCGGAACGCCATCGACCACGGGATCGAAACGCCCGGCGAGAGGGTTTCGGCGGGAAAGAGCCGGGAGGGCACCCTCGCGGTGAGCGCGTACCAAAAGGGCAACTCCATCGTCATCGAAGTGACGGACGACGGCCGGGGCTTGCAGGTGGAGAAGATCTGGAGCGCGGCGGTCCGCCTGGGCCTCGTGGGCGCGGGCGAGGAGATGGACCGCGAGCGGTGCATGGAATTGATCTTCCGGTCGGGGTTCTCCTCGGCCGACGAGGTCACCGAGGTGAGCGGCCGGGGCGTGGGTCTGGATGCGGTCAAGGCGGCCATCGAGCAGTTGAAGGGCACCCTTTCGGTCTGGTCCGAACCCAACGTGGGCACGACCTTCCAGTTCACTCTCCCCATCACGCTCGCCATCATCCAGTCTCTCATCGTTCGGTGCTGTGACCAGACCTTCGCCGTCCCCATCTCCTCGGTGCTCGAGACACTTCGGACCACGGAGTCGGAAATCCAGCTCGTGGACCAGCGCGAGGTCATCAGCCTTCGGGGCGTGACCCTGCCCCTGTTGCGGCTCGAGGAGCGGTTCCGTCTGCCCCGGACGCGGCCGAGGGAGAACGAGCGCATTTTCATCGTGGTGGCCCGGCGGGGCGACAAGGCGGCCGGCATCGTCGTGGACGACATGCTGGGCGAGCAGGAGACGGTGGTTCACCCCATCGGGAAGACCTTCGGAAGGCTCCCTGGGCTGGCCGGCGCGACGGAGGTCGGGGAGAACCAGGTCATCCTCGTCATCGACACGGCCTCCCTCTTCAGCACCATCGAAGCGGCGAGAGGGTTCGCCTAGGGCCCGCGGGCGCGCGCCGCCCGCCCCCCGGAGGACGCGGCGTGTACAAGTCCTTTTACGGTCTGAGGGAGAGGCCCTTCGGGAAGACCCCGGACCCCCGCTTTCTCTTCATGGCTTCCCAGCACGAGGAGGCCCTGGCCCGGCTGGAGTACGCCGTGGAGGAGCGGGAGATCGCCGTTCTGACGGGGGAGATCGGATCGGGCAAGACCACCCTTTCTCGGGCCCTCATGGATCGGAACGAACGGGATCGGTTCGTCCTCGTCGTCAACCCGCGCCTCTCGCCCCTCCAGCTCCTGAGGGAACTGGCCCTCCGTCTGGATGTCACGCCCTGCCACCACCGGGCGGACCTCCTGGACGCCCTGAGCGACCGGCTCCTCGAACTTCACGAGGCGGGGACGGGGGTGGTCCTGGTGGTGGACGAGGCCCAGCTCATCCCCGGGAAGGCCACCTTCGACGAAATCCGGCTCCTGTCCAACTTCCAGCTGGACACGGAGAACCTCATGGCCATCCTGCTCATCGGCCAGCCCGAGCTGAGGCGGAGGCTGAGGCACCCCACCTATCGGGCCCTTCGGCAGAGGGTGGGCATGTGGTACCACCTGGATTCGCTTTCGGAAGAGGAGACGGCCCGGTACATCCTCCACCGCCTCTCGGTGGCCGGAGGCGGGGATGGTCCGATCTTTACGGAGGAGGCCCTGGCGGCCGTTCACCGCTATTCGCAGGGCGTCCCCCGGCTCGTGAACAACCTCTGCACCAACGCTTTGCTTCTGGGCTTCGGCCGGGAGGAGCGGCCCATCGGGGAAGCCGCCGTGGCGGAAGCCGCCCAGGAAATGGTTCCGTGAGCGGGAGCCGATCCCGGCGCGAGCCGGCGAACGCCAAGCGGCGGGCGGGGACACCTGGCCAAGCGGCCTCGGGCGGACTCCCCCAGGAGGATGTCCTTCAAGCCCGCCTGGGCCACTTCTTCCGAGACCAGAGCCTCCTCCGGATGGCCCTGACGCACCCCTCCGCCGCGGTCGAGGCGGGGCTTCCGCGGCGGCTGTCCTACGAGCGGCTCGAATTCCTCGGCGACTCGGTCCTCAACTTCCTCGTGGCGGACCTCGTCTTCCACCGCTTTCCCGCCGAGGAGGAAGGGGTTCTTACGCGGGTTCGGGCCCACTGGATCAGCCGGCGCGTGCTGGCCGCCGAAGCGGAGGCGCTGGGGGTCGGAGCCGCGCTCCGGATGGGGGAGGGGGAGCGAAGGGATGGTGGGGCGGGGAAGGAGCGGGTGCTGGCGAGCGCCTTCGAGGCGCTCCTCGGTGCGCTGTACCTGGACGCGGGCGTACCTGCCGCCCGCCGCGCCGTGTCCGCGATCTTCTCGGAGCCGATCCGGAAGCGTGGGCTGGCCGTTCTGGAGGAGGACGCCAAGACCCGCCTTCAGGAAACCCGTCAGGCGGCCAACCTGCCCCTCCCCGTGTACGCCACCTCGCCCGCGGAGGGAGGAGGATTCGTGGCGACGGTGAGCCTCGACGGATTGGAGGCGGGCTCGGGGAAAGGACCCACCCGGAAGGCGGCGGAGCAGGCCGCCGCGCGGGCCGCGCTCCAGATCGGCGGGGGCGAAACGGGCCCACGAGGATAGCCCGCCGCCGGGAATTCAAGCCCCCCGCTGACCCCTCGGTGGAACTCGACGGAACGGTCCCTACCCGTTTTCCCTTTCGGAACAGCCGCGGCCGCTGCAGGCATCGGGGTCGGGGCACTCCCCGCATTCCGCCTCCAGCGTCACGTGTCCGATGGACCACTCTTCCTTCAGGTAGCGGCGCATGTCCGAGAAGAGCTTCTCGGCGGCCGGCACGGTCCTCTCCGGAACGGCCACGTGGGCCGTCAGCATGCGTTCTCCCGGGCCCACTTCCCAAACGTGCACGTGGTGGACGTGCGCGGGCTGAAAATGCGCCTCGATGGAATCCACGAGCGACTCGAGGTCGAGGTCCCTCGGAACGGCTTCGGTGACGATGTGGAGGGATTCCAGAACGATTCTCCACGCTCCGATCAGCACGGCGAGACTCACCGCGATGGAGGCGACGGGGTCCAGATAGGGGCCCACGGGGGTCCCCATGAAAGCCGCCGCGACCACCACGGTGAGGGAGACGAGGGCGTCCTGGAGCAGGTGGAGGAAGGCGCTTCGAACGTTGAGGTCATGCCGGTCGTGGCGGTGAAGGAGCCAGACCCCGCCCATGTTGCCCAGGAAGGCGAAGAGGGCCGTCCAGAAGATGAGACCGGCGGCCACCGGCTGGGGGTGGAGGAGCCGGTGGAGGGCTTCCTTGGCGATGAGGACGGAGATGACCACGAGCAGGCCGGCGTTGACCAGGGCCGCCAGGACCTCGGCCCTCTTGTACCCGAAGGTGTGGCGGGGGCTGGGGGGCCTCCGTCCGAGCCGGCGCGCGGCGATGGCGAGCAGAAGGGACGCCACGTCCGAAAGGTTGTGAAGCGCGTCCGCGAGCAGAGCCAGGCTTCCGGCCATCAGCCCCGCCACGACCTCCACCGCCGTGATGGCGACGTTGAGGGCCACGCTGATCCAGAGGCGCGCCCCCTGATCCACGCCATCGGTGCGGCCCATGGCTCAAGCCTCCCGGTCCGCGGGCGTGGGGGATCCCGGCCCCGACGCTTCCCGGAGCCAGTCCCGCAACAGAGAAGGGGAAGGGGAAAAGCCCTGACAGACCAGGCGGCCGTCGATCAGGAGAGCGGGAAGACGGTCCACCCCGATCGCCTGGATGGCCTCCGGATCGCGGATTTCGGAAATCTCGGCATCGAGACCGATTTCGGCGCAGGCCTCCCGCGTCCGCCTCAGCAGTTCCTGGCAGGCGCCGCATCCGCGGCCCGCCACAGCGATGCGCAGACCGGAGGCGGGCCTCACGATCCGGCCGCCCTGTGGGTGTCTCTTGTCCAGTGCGCTGTCTCCATAGGCCTCACCTGTTCGCGGCGGTCCTCCCTCGGAGGATCGCCTTGCACGGCACAGTGTACTCCCCCGGCGCTCAGTCTGGGGGCCTCCGGGAGGAACGCGCGGGGGCCCCGGGTCCTTCCCCGTCCGCACCCGGAGGTCCCGGGGCGGCCTCCGGTCCTTGAGCCGGGCACCCTCCGGCGGTAGCATCAAAAGGTGGAGGGCCCATGGCGGGGTTTCCGAAGTCCCAGTGGTTCGTTTTCCTCAAGGACTACGCCTGCCTGACGGCCGGAAGCCTCCTCATCGCGGCGGGTGTGGATCTCTTTCTCACCCCCAACAAGGTGGTCTCCGCGGGCGTCACGGGCCTGGCCATGCTGGCCCACTTCCTCTGGTCATGGCCCGTCGGAGCCGTCACCTTCGGCCTGAACGTGCCCCTTCTCGCCGCCGGCTTGCGGTGGGGGGGCGGCGTGCGGGTCCTCTTCCGGACCGTCTACGCGGTGGCCGTCATGTCCCTCGGCATCGACCTTCTGGAGCCCCTTCTCCCCGCCGTCACGGGAGACCCCCTCATCTACACGCTCTTCGGCGGGCTGATGGACGGCCTGGGGGTCGGCCTCGTCTTGAGGGGAGGCGGCACCACGGGCGGGACGGACATCCTCGCCCAGCTCCTCCACCGTTACCGCCGAATCCCCTTCGGCCAGGTCTTCCTGTGGAGCAACACCGCCATCCTCCTCCTGGCGATCCCCGTGGTGGGCCTCGTTCCGGTCCTCTACGCCCTGCTCGTCAACTACATCTCCAGCCGGGTCATTGACGCGGTGCAGGAGGGGATCGGCTTCGCGCGGGCCATCCTCGTGGTTTCGGATCGCGTGGAAGAGGTCCGCAAGGCCATTCTGGACGAGGTGGGACGAGGGGTCACCCTCTTTCAGGGGATGGGGGGCTTCACGCGGACCCCGCGGGAGATCCTGTACGTGGTGGTGTCCCGGTCGCAGGTGAGCCACTTCAAGCGCATCATCGCCGAGATCGACCCAAGGGCTTTCGTGGTCGTGACGGAGGCCAACGAGGTGCTGGGAGAGGGCTTCCGCCCCGTGGCGGCGGAGTGACCCATCCTGTCCGCGGCGGCTCCCAACCGCTCAATCGCCCCCTCGACGTCGAGTCCCCGCCCTCACCGGACGGCGCCTGCCCGGAAAAGAGAAACGCCGGCCGGAGACTCTCCGGCCGGCGCTGACTCCTGGCCCGGTCTCTCCTAGGAGGCCTTGGCGAAGGTGTGGCAGTTCGAGCAGTCGATCTTCTTGTCGCCGACGTGCTTGTTGTGCAGGCTGAAGAAGCCGGGGTTGGACTTGGCGCCGTGGCACGAGGAGCAGAGGGGCTTGCCGTTTCGCGTGCTCACGGGAGTGTACCCGAGGGTCGCCCAGTCGAGGCGGTTCTGGTCGTGGCAGGTGGCGCAAGAGAGGGCCTGGTCGGAGGAGGCCACCTCGTGATAGAGCCCCATGAACCGCTCGGTTTCGGCAAAGGTGTGGCCCGAGTAGGTCCAGCCCACGGCCGCGGCCCCCTGGGCCACCGCCGTATTGATGTCGGAAGACTGGAAGAAGATCCCGATCTTGAGGGGCAGGAGGCGGTTGGTCGCCGGGTCCATGGGCTGGCGTCCCTCGTGGCGCTTCATGGCGACGATCTTGGAGCCCGGCTCCTGCACCGAGCCATTGGGTCCGGCCATGAGGATCTTCCCGTTGGGACCCGGCACGGCGGGCGCGCCGAACTGGTAGAAGCGCGAGCGGCCGTTGAAGAAGCCGTACACGGGGCTGACATTGGATGCCTTGTCCATGTGGGGTTCATACAGTCCCGTGACGGCGTCCAGGTCGCCCGGCAGGCTCCAATCCCGCACCATGTCCGTGGGGGCCCCCTTGGCGAAGGACGGGATGTGGCAGGTGGTGCAATCCACCCGCTTCAAGTGCTTGTTGAGGTCGGCCGAATCGTGGGGCGCGTCGCCGTGGCAGTTGGAGCAAGCCACCACCGTGGGTGTGTCCCGTTCTCTCAGGTCGATTCCCCGGCCCGGGATTCGGTGTCCCGCGGCGACGTGGCAGTCTAGGCAGGCGAGACCCGCGCCGCCGGCGGACTCGGGAGCCATGTGGATGTCCAGTGCGGGGGTCGCGTTGCGGTGGGCTTCTTCGAGGTCGCCCCGCTTGTAGTTGTTCCCGCCCCCGGCCCGGGTGTGGCAATTGAGGCAGGTGTCGCTGGAAGGCAGGTGGATGTCCACCGCGGCCTGCAGGAGGGAGACGGACATCTTGGCCAGGTCGGGAACGAAGCGGTATTGACCGTTCACCAGCCCCACCGTTCGCTTGTACTGGGGAGCGTGGCAGAGAAGGCAGTCGATGTTCTCGAGCTGGGCCTGGGTGGCCTCGGGAGTCGGCTTTGCGCCAAGGCCCGCGTGGCACCGGCCGCAGCCTCCGTCCACTTGCTGTCCGTACACGTTGGTGAGCTTCCCGATCCAGTTGATGTCGGGGTAGATGCAGAAGTCGTTGATGCCGCCGAGCTTTCCGGCCACCGGCGAATCCAGGCCGTCCACCTCGGAGGCGTCTCCCTGCCACTGGTAGTGCGCGCTCCCGTGAAAGGCCAGGGCCTCGTCGGTGTGGCACTGGAGGCAGGTCCGGGTTCCCTCGAAGGAAGTGAAGCGGCCCGCGTGGGAGCCCACGAGAGGGGGAACATCCCGAATCGTCAGGCCGGCGGAGGCGGACTTCGTGACACCGCCGGAGGTGTAGGTGGCGGAGACCGTGACGGCCTGGTCCGAGGGGACCTCGCCGGCCGACAGGACGCCCGCCGCGATGGAAGCGTAGGCGGAATCTTCGCTCCAGACGGCGGCGGCAGTGACGTTCTGGGTGGAGCCGTCGCTGAAGGTGGCGGTGGCGGTGAAGGTCCCCGAGGCGTTCTCCGGGATTTCGGAGGGTCCCGACAGGGCCAGGGAGGAAAGAGCCACCACGTTGCGGATGGTGAGGCCGGCGGAGGCGGACTTCGTGACGCCGCCGGAGGTGTAGGAGGCGGAGACCGTGACGGCCTGGTCCGAGGGGACCTCTCCGGCCGACAGGACGCCCGCCGCGATGGAAGCGTAGGCGGAATCTTCGCTCCAGACGGCGGCGGCGGTGACGTTCTGGGTGGAGCCGTCGCTGAAGGTGGCGGTGGCGGTGAAGGTGCCCGAGGCGTTCTCCGGGATTTCGGAGGGTCCCGACAGGGCCAGGGAGGAAAGGACCACCGTGGTTCCCCCTCCGCAGTTGGCGGGCGCGTTCCTCACGTCTCGCTCGGCGAAGCGGGTCGTTCCCTGGAACTCGGCGCGCACGCGGCAGGGCACGTACGGGGGGGCGGTGAGGATCAGTTTCCAGCGCTCCTCCCGATCCACCGTGGCGGTGCCCAGGGGCTCACCCGACTGGGCGTCCTTCACGAGGACGATGGACCGCCGGGGCCCCTTGCCCTCGACTTTCAGCTTGGACTCGCCGGCGCGCCACTCGGCTTTGGTGATGGTGTAATCCGTGGCCAGGGCGGCCAGGCTCGCTCCCAGGGCCAGACAAAGGGACAGACAGGTACGAATCCAGAAAGATGCTCGCATTTCCTCTCCTCGAAGGCAGAAACGGTCTGTGAGACGTCAGGGCGGGTCCGTGGACAGGTACCTCCGGTAACCAGACCCCCGCGTCTTTCGCGTTCCCTTTCATCCGTGCAGGCTGTTCTGGTCTTCGGGGCGGGTCCTCCAGTCGGCCCTCCTTTCCGGTAACCGGGTCCCCGAGGCGCTGGTCCTTTCTCCAGTCCTTGCCGAATCCTGCCCCCGCCGAGAGCGCCGGCTGGGCGGGGGGGTGCCGTCATTCCCGAGCAATATAGGGGGCCTTTCAACCCGTGGGTATGACGCAGGTCACAAATGGTATAGCCTGGGGTAGATGCCCCGTATAGCGCATAGGGCAAATAGATAAATAGTAACAATACAAACACGCATAACGGCAGAGTGTGTTCATGTGGGAACGAAGTATACGGCTAATGCGTGTGGTGAAATGACCCGCATCTTCGAGCATCGCGGAAGGAGAGACCTGCGACCCTTACCGATGGTACGCTTCAGGCTCGGGAGGCGCATCGTGGAGAAAGAACGGGGACCCGTTCAGGCGACCCCTCCCTTGCCCATCCTGTATCTCGTGGGAGCCGGGTATGTGGGCTGCCGGGCCGCAGTCCTCTGGCGAGCCCGGGGCGGGAGGGTGAGGGCCCTCGTGCGGTCCGCGTCCGCCCTTGTCCGGGCGAGCCGCGCCGGGGCGGAAGTCGTCGCCGGGGACCTGGACCAGCCGTCCTCCCTGACCGGGTTGGACGGGCGCGGAACCGTGGTTCTGTACACCGTCCCTCCCCCCAAGCAGGGAACGGACGATCCGAGGATCCGGGCCTTTCTGGCGGCCCTGGAAACCCGCTTTCCAAGCCGCCTGGTCTACCTCAGCACCACGGGCGTATACGGAGACTGCTCCGGGGACTGGGTCACCGAAATGCGGCCTGCCCGTCCCCGGACGGAGCGGGCGCGGAGGCGGTGGAGCGCGGAACAAGCGCTCCGGAGCTGGTCCGAGTTCTCCGGTGTTCCCGTCACGGTCTTGAGGGTGGCCGGAATCTACGGCCCGGGTCGCCTGCCCCTGGAGCGCATCCGAAGGGGCCTGCCGGTCCTTCGGGAAGCCGAGAGCCCGTTTTCGAACCGGATTCACGTGGACGACCTGGCCCGCGCGTGTCTGGCCGCGGCCTCCGGGGACGGCCCGGGCGGCGTGTACAACGCGAGCGACGGCCGTCCCGGGACCCTGACCGGCTTCCTTCGCGCCGTCGCGGACCGGTACGGCCTCCCCCCGCCCCCCGAAGTCTCCCGAAAGGACGCCGGAGCCGCACTTACCCCGGAACTCCTTTCCTTCCTCGAGGAATCCCGACGGATCGATGCCTCGAAATTGCGCCGGGATCTCCTTCCTGACCTTCTCTACCCGGATCTGGAGGCGGGTTTGGCCGCGTGCCTGGCCGAGGAGCGAAGGGAGGAAGCGCCGTGAAGGTCCAGCTCCGGACCGACAACCTCATGACGCGGGCCTGGCTGGCGCCCGTCGTCGAAGCGGCGGGCGCGCGGCTCCTGAGGCCATCGGATCCTCCGGAGGCGGACCTGCTCGTGGTGGACCTCACGTCCCTTGGCGCCGTGGAGGCCATCGCCCGGAACCGGACCAGCCGCTCGGGCCTGTTCATTCTGGCCTTCGGTCCCCACACGGACAGGGAGATTCTCCGGGCGGCCCGGGAGGCGGGGGCCGACGAAGTCGTGGCGCGGGGGGCCGTCGCCGCCCGGATCGAGAAGCGGCTTCAGGTTCTTGGAGAACCCCGCTGAGCGGCTGACCCAGGGGCCCATGGGACCCGGAATCGGCCTTATTGGAGGTAGCGAGATGGCACGGACCTTCGTTCAAGTGGACGCGTTCACGGACCGCCCCTTCCGGGGAAACCCGGCGGCCGTCTTCCTTCTGGACGGACCGGCCGACCCGCTGTGGATGCAGCTCGTGGCCCGGGAGATGAACCTCTCCGAGACGGCCTTCCTCCATCCCCGGCGCGGCGGGTTCGACCTGCGCTGGTTCACCCCCGCCGTGGAAGTGGACCTCTGCGGCCACGCCACCCTCGCGTCGGCCCACGCCCTTTGGACCGAAGGCCACGCCGATCCGGCGACGCCTCTCCGGTTTTTCACCCGGAGCGGCGAGCTGGGGGCGGAGCGGGAGGGCGACTGGATCACCCTCGACTTTCCCGCAACGGGTCCCGCTCCTTGCCCTCCCCCGGAAGGCCTGCTGGAGGCTCTGGGCGCCCAGGCCCGCTACGTGGGCAAGACCCGCTTCGACTACCTCGTGGAGCTGGCCGCCGAGGGGCTGGTGCGGGACCTCAAGCCCGACGGCCACCGCCTCAAGGCCCTCGGCGTGCGGGGGGTCATCGTCACGGCGAAGGGGGGAGAGCCCTACGACTTCGTCTCCCGCTTTTTCGCCCCGGGGGCGGGCATCGAGGAAGACCCCGTCACGGGCTCCGCCCATTGCGCCCTGGGCCCCTACTGGCAGGGGAAGACCGGGCGGGCGGACTTCCTGGCGTACCAGGCCTCGGCCCGGGGAGGCGAGGTGCGGGTCCGGGTCCGCGGCGACCGGGTCCTCCTGTCGGGGCGGGCGGTGACGGTGGTCCGGGGCGAACTGCTCTGAAAGGGGGAGCCGGCGCAACCAGCCGGAGGTGCGGACCGTAGAGAGTCACCGGGCCCCGCTTCGGGGGGCCGGCGACGACAAGGAAAGGGGAAATCGAAGATGGCCAAGGCGCACGAGATCGAGTACGAGATCCAGGGCGAAGAGATGCAGTTTGTGGAGATCCTCCTGGATCCCGGGGAAACCGTCGTCTCCGAGGCCGGCTCCATGATGTTCATGGGGCCCGGGATCCAGATGGAGACCCGCTTCGGAACGGCGGAAGGCGGCGGGCTCATGGACAAGCTCTTCTCGGCCGGCAAGCGGATCCTCACCGGAGAAAGCCTGTTCCTCACGACCTTCACCCACCGGGGATCGGGCAAGGGGAAGGCGGCCTTCGCCGCCCCCTATCCCGGAAAGATCATCCCCCTGGATCTCCGCGCGCTGGGCCCCATGCTCTGCCAGAAGGACAGCTACCTCTGCTCGGCCCTGGGGGTGAACGTCTCCATCGCCTTCACGAAGCGCTTCGGGGCGGGCCTCTTCGGGGGGGAAGGCTTCATCCTCCAGCGGCTCGAAGGGGACGGCCTCGCCTTCGTCCACGCGGGGGGCACCATCCTTTCCATGGACCTCGCGCCGGGAGAAGTCCTCCGCGTGGACACCGGGTGCCTCGTGGCCTTTCAGCCCACGGTGGCCTACGACATCCAGTTCGTGGGGAGCGTCAAGAGCGCCCTGTTCGGCGGGGAGGGCCTCTTCTTCGCCCAGATGACGGGGCCGGGCAGGGTCTATCTGCAGTCGCTCCCCTTCAGCCGGCTGGCGGGGAGGATCTTCGCGGCCGCGCCCCAGCGGGGCGGGCGGCGCGAGGAGGGCTCCCTCCTCGGAGGGCTGGGAGGGATCCTGGACGGCGACAACCACTGACCTTGGGGGTGAGGCTCCCCGGCGGGCGCCTCACCACCCTCGATGGGTCCGCCACTCCGCGACCACCTCGCCCCCCCGGTGGGCTGCGAGGCGGTCGAAGCACGCGGCGGAGAGGCAGGAGTGGTTCGGCAGGATCCGAAGGCGGGACCCGGGCGGAAAGGCCGCGACCGATCCGGGAGGACCTTCGATCCGGCCGTGCTCCTGGCTGAGGGCGGCGACGCGCAGGTCCGCCAGGGGCCTCCCCTCCAGGTCGCAGGGGATCCCGAAGCCGGCGTCGGGACGGATGTGGGCGGCGCCGGGGTCCTTGGAGAGGGCCAGGGCGCCGGCGTCCACCACGAGGCAGGCCCGCTCTGGATAACAGCCCACCACCGTCGTCAGGACGCTGTAGGCCACCCTGTCCGGCTCGCAGACGTCCAGGGCGGCCTGAAAGGCGTCGAAGAAAACGTAGTTTCCGGGCCGGGCCTCCGTCACGCCCTCGAGGTGATCCGCCGCGGCGAAGGTCGGAGTGCTTCCCACGCTCACTTCGCGAACCTCGATCCCCCGATCCCGAAGCCTTGCCGCGAAGCCCGACAGAACGTCCCGCTCCGCCCGCGCCGCCTCCAGCACCTCCTGGCGGGTCCGGGCCGAGTAGGCCTGGCCCGCGTGCGTCAGGACGCCCGCAAAGTCCAGGTGGGGGGAGGCGGCCATCCGGGCCGCCAGGGCCGGTCCCTCCTCGCCCGAGGGGTCCACTCCGGCCCGGTGGTAGCCGCAGTCGACCTTGAGGAGCACCGCGAAGCGTACGCCCTGGACCGCTCCGAAGGCCTCCAGGGCGTTGGCGGCCTCCTCCGAGTCCACGAGGCACCGGAACCGGTCCAGATCTCGGGTCAGGTCGGCCGCGTCGCCGAACCGTTGCGGGGCCAGCGGCACCGCGTAGGTGATGTCCCGGAACCCCTCCGAGGCGAAGGCGCGGGCCTCCGCCAAGGTGGATACGGTGATGGGGCCGGGCCAGCCCCCGCACTGGATGCGCGCGATTTCGAGGCATTTGTGGGTCTTCACGTGGGGCCGCAGGCGCACGCCCAGTTCCCGCGCCCGTTGAAGGGCCCAGGCCGCGTTGGCCTCCAGGCGGTCCAGATCCACGAGCGCCGCGGGGGTGTTCAGTCCGGAGATCCGCATGTCCGCAAGGAGGGTGCTACTTCCCCTGGGCCTTGTCCTGGAGCTTCTCCCCGCCGGATTCCAGCGCCTCCCCGGTCTTCTCCAGGCCCTTGCCGACGGCTTCCACCGTCTTGCTCGCGGCCTTGTCGATGGCCCGGCCCGTGCGCTCCATGGGGCCGTTGTGCGAGGCGCAGGAGAGCCCGCCGAGGGCGAAGGCCAGGGCCGCCAACAGGACGATTCGTTTCATGGTCGCCTCCCGTCAGGATGCGGGCAGCAGGTAGAACACCACCGCCAGAATGGCGTACACCGACAACAGTTGAACGCCTTCGAGCCAGTTGGATTCCCCGTCGCCGGTCACCTGTTCGGTGACGATGGCGGAGAGGACGACGGCCAGCACCTCGGGAACGGTGAAGACGAGGTCCATGGGCCGGGGACCCACGGCGAAGCTCAGCAGGACCAGCAGGGGCGCCACGAAGAGCGCCACCTGGATGCTGCTGCCCACGGCGATGCCGATGGAGAGGTCCATGCGGTCCTTCAGCGCCGCGAGGATGGCCGTGCTGTGCTCGGCGGCGTTGCCGATGATGGCCACGACGATGACGCCCACGAAGACCTCGGTCATGCCGAGGGCGTGGGCGGCGCCCTCCACGGACCCCACGAGGATCTCGCTGATCCAGGCCACCAGCGCGGTGGCCCCGAGCAGGACGCCGACGGAGCGGCCCACCCCCCAGGCATTCTCCCGGTGGGAGGCGCCGTGCGCCTTGCCCGCCGCTCCGTCGAAGTAGTGGCGGTGCGTCCGGAGTGAGAAGACCAGGCCCAGGCCGTAGGTCAGGAGCAGGATGAGGGCGATCTCCAGGCTGAGCCCCGTCTCGTGGAGAAGGGCGTCCCGGCCTCCCAGGTGGTGGTAGGCCGCGGGGACCACCAGGGCCACGGCGGCGAGGAAGAGGAGGGTCGCCTGGCTCCTCGCGCCGGAGGCGTGAAAGCGCTGGCTCTCGCGGCGGAATCCTCCGGCCACGAAGGAGGCGCCCATCACGAGAAGGATGTTGCCGATGATGGAGCCCGTGAGGGAGGCCTTGACCACGTCGTGCAGTCCCTTTTGCAGGGCCATGACGGCGATGATGAGCTCGGCGGCGTTGCCGAAGGTCGCATTCAGAAGCCCGCCCACCGCCTCCCCCGTCCGGTCGGCCAGGTGTTCGGTGGCCTTTCCGAGCCATCCCGCCAGGGGAACGATGGCCAGGCAGGCCGTTACGAAGATGGCGGTCTGGGCCTCCGGGGCGAATAGGTCCAGGCCCACGGCCACGGGAACCAGGACGAGCAGCCAATTCAGCGAGGGCTTCATCCACATCGGCATGGTCCTTTCCTACCAGGAACGGAGTTTCGAAGCAAGAAGGGCGAAAAAGAGCCGGCCGCGGAGGAACGAGGCACGCTCGCGTCCGGGTGGGCTGCGGAAAACGCCTGAACCTGCACCTTTCGGGGCGGATCCGTGGATCTGCGCGTCCGAGTCAAGGGGAGGCGGTGGGGGCGGGTGCGGCCTGGACCTCGGGCTTGGTGGGCCCGGTTTCCTTGATGCAGACCAGGGCGGAGACGGCGGCGAGCTTGCCGCTCTTCATCTTGCCGGAGAGGGGGACCTCGATGAAGTACTTGTCCCGGTTCGGCTCCTTGGCGAAGGCGTCCGTGGCGGCCTGC